>UMJY01015721.1_pt1 | contig 55419 bp, 55 predicted proteins | sample 1966191 | NCBI WGS metagenome assembly UMJY01 (sample SAMEA4836161, study PRJEB28245) | human gut metagenome | biome: gut microbiome; material: fecal sample | place: Denmark | collected 2008 | reverse complement strand
CGGCACAAAATCTTCTGCTGTGCCTCCTTGCCGAATTGCGCGGTGCTGCCTTAGGTGTGTTACCGGTGGAAATTCACCGGAGATTGCAAGTTTTTGAAAGCGACATTGCATCATGGGGGCGACCCTTTTGGCAAACATTCCCGATTTGGCAAAGCGTTCTCCCGGGAACGGGGCAGACGCCGGGGAGGAAAACGCCGGATTTACAAAACGGGGAAACCATTCGGGACTGCGCAAAAAATGAAGTTCGCTAACCTTGTTAGTAATTATAACAGGTGCGGATGATCTTGTCAATAAACCGAAAAAGAGCTTGTAAAACTTGAACAAAAAATGAATGACCGACCATTAAATTCTATCGTAATTTACAATTGCAATTTGGGGAAAATTCATATATAATTTTCCATATCACAAAAACAGATGTCCACTGACTATGGATGCTGCTTTTTGGAATGGAGGATAAGAAAATGAAAAGAGTAATTGCTGTTATCTTAGTATTGTGCATGGCTCTGTCCCTGTGCGCCTGCTCTTCTTCCAGCAGCGGTTCCGCTTCCGGCGAGAAGGTCGTCAAGATCGGCGTGTTCGAGCCTTCTTCCGGCGACTCCGCGTCCGGCGGCAAGAAGGAAATCCTGGGTATGCAGTACGCCAACAGCCAGGAACCCACCGTCACCCTGGGCGGCGAAACCTACAAGGTCGAGCTGGTCTACGGCGACAACGGTTCCTCCACCGACAAGGCTCCCTCCGCCGCTTCCTCTCTGGTCAGCGCGGGCGTGTCCGTGGTTCTGGGTTCCTACGGTTCCGGCGTTTCCATGGCAGGCGGCCCCAAGTTTGAAGAGGCCGGCATCCCCGCCATCGGCATCACCTGCACCAACCCCAACGTCACCGCGGGCAATAGCTACTACTTCCGTATCTGCTTCCTGGATAACTTCCAGGCCGACGTTCTGGCCAACTTCGCCGTGAGCAAGTTCAGCGCCAAGACCGCCTACTGCCTGGGCGAAAGCGGCAACGAGTACGACCAGGGCCTGATCGCCTTCTTCACCAAGGTCTTTGAGGCTGCGGGCGGCAAGGTCATCACCGACTCCTTCCCCACCGGCAACTCCGACTTCGGCTCCTACCTGAACAAGGCCAAGAGCGAGGGCGCGGACGTTATCTTCACCCCCGTCTCCATCGCCTACGCCGTACAGATTATCACCCAGGCTGCGTCTCTGGGCATTGAGGCTCCCTTCCTCGGCTCCGACACCCTGGACGACAACATGGTTCTGGAAGCCATCAAGGGTACCGACCTGCAGCTGTATGTTTCCACCTTCTATCAGGAGGGCGGTTCTTCCGAGTTTGATACGGGCATCAAGGAGTACATCAACGCCAGCTCCGAGGCACTGGCTGCCAACGGCGGCAACGACACCATCTCCGCCGTCACCGCCATGGGCTATGACGCTTACTTCGTGGCTCTGGAGGCCATGAAGAAGGCCGACAGCGCCGACAAGGCCGCCATCATGGCCGCTCTGCCCTCCGTCACCTACGCCGGCGTTTCCGGCTCCATTGCCTTTGACGCTCAGGGCGACGCCATCCGCGACACCGCTTACATCAAGACGGCGGACACCGCCAGCGGCACCTGGACTCTGGAGACCGTTCAGACCGGCTCCGGCAGCTGATTTTATCTCCGATTTGAATTGTTTGGCGGGGGACGCATACCCCCGCCAAACAGTCGTATTTTTTTAGACAGGGAATCTCTGAAAAAGCCGTCCGGGGCGGGGCTGCGGACGGCTTCTTCGGGGATTCCGTAAAGAAAGGGAGGAACCCCTTGTGGAACAACTGTTTTCTCTGGAATACCTGGTATCCATTCTGCTCAGCGGCATTTCTCTGGGCGGGCAGCTGGCGCTGATCGCCATTGGCTATACCATGGTCTACGGCATTCTGCGCCTGATCAACTTCGCCCACGGCGACGTGTTCATGGTCGCGGGCTTGCTGGGTATCTATATTTCCGCCGTGATGCCTATCTACGCGGCGATTCCTGTTGTCATCATCCTGACGGTGGCGCTGGGCTTCTTCATTGAGCGGGCGGCCTATAAGCCCCTGCGCAACGCGCCGAGAATGTCCGTCATGATCTCTGCCATCGGCGTCAGCTATCTGCTGCAAAACACCGCGACCTATGTCACCGGCGGTCAGCCCATGACGTATCCCACCATCGGAATCCTGAACAAAACCGTCGACATCGTCGGCACCTCCACGAAGCTGGTGGTCATCATCACCCCCATTCTGGTGCTGGTGCTGATCGTGCTTCTGACCCAGCTGATCAACCACACCAAGATCGGCATGGCTATGCGGGCGGTGTCCAAGGACTTTGAGACGGCGCGGCTGATGGGCATCAAGATCAACAACGTCATTTCCATGACCTTTGTCATCGGCTCCGCCCTGGCGGTGGTTGGCTCCATTCTGTACTTCACCACCTATCCCGCCATTACCCCCACGGCGGGGGCCATGCCGGGGCTGAAAGCCTTTGTGGCGGCGGTGTTCGGCGGCATCGGCTCCATCCCCGGCGCGGTGATCGGCGCGTTTTTGATCGGTATTTGCGAGACTATCATCAAGGGTTTGCCCTCGGCGTGGAATGTTTCCGTGTTCTCCGATGCCTTCACCTTTGCGCTGCTCATCATCATCCTGACCTGCAAGCCCACCGGGCTCTTTGGCGAAAAGGCCACGGATAAGGTTTAAGGAGGTGCCGGATATGCTGAAACAGAAAACAAACAAAAACGGCAGCTTTGCCGCGCTGGTTTCCATTTCGGTGCTGTTGCTGCTGGTTATCCTGCTGGAAAACCTCAGCGACTACATCCCGGGACTGCCTGCGGTCTTTCTTCCCACCAGTCAGCTGTTTACCGTGCTGAAAAAGGGCGCGGTGTATTCTCTGGTGGCCGTTTCCATGAACCTGCTCAACGGTTTCACCGGCCTGTTCTCTCTGGGACAGGCGGGCTTCATGCTGCTGGGCGCGTATACCTACGCCATTCTCACCGTTCCCATGGCTGCCAAGGATCAGGTTTATTACCTCTACGGCGGCTCGGCTGTGAAGTTCTCTCTGGTGGACTGCTTCCAGAGCTTTCTGGGAAGCGCCGGGTTCGGCGGCGGACTGGCGCTGGTGCTGGCCGTTCTCGTAGGACTGATTCTGGCGGGGCTGGTGGCCGCGCTGTTCGCGGCGCTGATCGGTCTGCCGGTTCTGCGGCTGAAAAGTGATTACCTCGCCATTGCCACATTGGGGTTTGCCGAAATTCTCCGGGCGATTTTCCAGTGGCAGACCCTCGGCCCCATCACCAACGGCGCAAACATGATCAAGGGCTTCCCCACCTTCTCTGATTTCAACATCAAGAACGGGGCGGGGCAGGTGGTTCTGCGGCTGAGCACGTTTGTCCCCTTCCTTGTGGCGATTGTCAGTATTACGCTGATCGTTCTGCTGATCAACTCCTCCTATGGCCGCGCCTTTAAGGCCATCCGGGACGACGAGGTGGCGGCGGAGGCCATGGGAATCAACCTGTTCAAGCACAAGATGCTCTCCTTTGTGATTTCCAGCTTCTTCTCCGGTGTGGGCGGCGCGCTGTTCGCCATGTATGTGGCCAACGCCCAGGCGAAGGTCTTTACCTCCACCATGACCTATGAAATTCTGCTGATCGTGGTCATCGGCGGCATCGGCTCCGTTTCCGGCTCCGTCATCGGCACGTTCCTGTACGTGGCCTGCTCTGAGTGGTGGCTGCGGTTTCTGGATCGGGAGACCTACATTGGCTCCTTTAAGGTGCCTCTGCTGCGCAGCGGCTTCCGGATGGTCGTATTCTCCGTGGTCATCATGATCATCGTCCTGTTCTTCTCCAAGGGCATCATGGGGGAGAAGGAGCTGAGCTGGAAGGGCATCGGCGGACTGTTTCAGAAACGGAAAAAGGCTGCCCCGGCGGCGGAAAAGGAGGACTGAAGCGGCATGAGCGAAACAAACGTTCTTCGTATGGAAAACGTCACCATGCAGTTTGGCGGCGTTGTGGCTGTGAATGATTTGTCTCTGGACGTGCCCGAGGGCGGGATCGTCGCCCTCATCGGCCCCAACGGCGCGGGCAAAACCACGGCCTTTAACTGCATCACCGGTGTTTATCAGCCGACCAACGGCCGGGTGGAATTCATGGGCAAGACCATGATCCGCAATCACCCCACCGGGAAAATGAAAAAGAACTACCTGGGTACCAACGGGGAAAAATACGCAAATGAGCGCAACATTGACCCGACTCCGGATCATGTGGTATCTCTGGGCATTGCCCGTACCTTCCAGAACATCCGCCTGTGGAAAAGCATGACGGTGTTTGAAAACGTGCTGGTGGCCAAGCATATGCGGGCGAAGCAGAACGTGTTTTCCGCCATTTTCCGGGCGAATGCCAGGGAAGAGGCGAGAATGCGGGAGGAAACCATGGCGCTGCTGCAAGAGCAGGGACTGGAGCAGTACAAGGATGAAATCGCCACCAGCCTGCCCTACGGCCTGCAGCGCCGTCTGGAAATTGCCCGCGCTCTGGCGACGGATCCCAAGCTGCTGCTGCTGGACGAACCGGCAGCGGGCATGAACCCCCAGGAGACTCAGGAGCTGGCAGAGTACATCAAGGAAATCCGGGACAGACACCATCTGACGGTCTTCCTCATTGAGCATCACATGGATCTGGTCATGAAGATTTCGGATTACATTTATGTCATTGACTTCGGCAGCGAGATCGCCCGGGGCGTGCCGAAGGAAGTGCAGCAGAACAAGCGCGTGATCGAGGCGTATTTGGGGGTGACGGAAGATGCGTAACATTCTGGAAATCCGGGATTTACAGGTGCATTACGGCGGAATCGAAGCGGTGAAGGGCATCAGCCTGGATGTGCCGGAAGGGGAGATCGTGACCCTGATCGGCGCCAACGGCGCTGGCAAAAGCTCCACCCTTCGCGCCATCGCGGGGCTGGTGAAGCCCTCCGCAGGAAAGATTTCCTTCCTGGACGAGGACATCACCGGCATGGATTCCAGCCTGATCGTGTCCAAGGGCATCACGCTGGTACCGGAAGGACGGCGGATTTTCCCGGACATGACGGTGCTGGAAAACCTGAAAATCGGCGCTTACCTGCGCAAGGACGATCTGACCGAGGACCTCAACTGGGTCTTTGACCTGTTCCCCCGGCTGAAGGAGCGCTCCTGGCAGGCGGGCGGCACCCTGTCCGGCGGCGAGCAGCAGATGCTGGCGGTCGGTCGCGCGCTCATGAGCCGCCCCAAGGTCATCATGATGGACGAGCCGTCTCTGGGACTGGCGCCCATCATCGTCAAGGGCATTTTCGAGATTATCAAGGAGATCAACAAGCAGGGCGTGACGGTTCTGCTCATCGAGCAGAACGCCAATATGGCGCTGAAAACCGCCAATCTCGGCTACGTCATGGAGACCGGCCGGATCACCCTCCACGGCAGCGGCGAGGAGCTGCTGGCCAACGAGGCGGTGAAGGCGGCCTACCTCGGCACGTAATAAGGGAACCTCTGAATAAATCGTCTGCGGCTGTGAGCGGATCTTTTCCGCCCACTCTTCGGTACCGAAAACGGGAAATATAGCGCAGCCGTTGCCGGCGTAAGCCGGCTTACGGATGCGGCATGCCCCTTGCGGGTACATACAGTATTCCAACCTTTCCGGTACCTCGATTGGCCGAAAAATCTCTCGCTCACAGTCCTTGCCGATTTAATCAGAGCTTCCATAAGGAAACGGCACAGCCGGGCTTTCGGAGCGGTGCGCTCCGGAAGCCCGGCGGTTTTGTCCGCGCAGAGATTTTTTTCAGATAGGGGATTGACATTTCCGAGATATGTGCTATTATATCGATAGTAATATATCGGTATGAAAATACTGATAAATTTGTTCGGGAAGCACCGGTGAATCCGGCGGAGGCTGAAGGCTAATTTTTCAGCCGAGGACGGTTTCGTCAGGGATTCCCCAGGAAAGGTCGATTTTTATGGAGAAAACATATGCACCTGTAACCACCGCCCAGGAACTGACCGAAGCATTGGCAAAGTGCCGCGCTGCCCAGGAGAAATTTGCCGCCTATACCCAGGAGCAGGTGGATAAGATCTTCCTGGCCGCCGCCACCGCCGCCAACCGGATGCGCATTCCTCTGGCCAAGCAGGCCGTAGCCGAAACCGGCATGGGCGTGGTGGAGGATAAGGTCATCAAGAACCACTACGCCGCCGAATATATTTACAACGCCTACAAGGATTCCAAGACCTGCGGCGTCATCGAGGAAGACACGGCCTACGGCATTCAGCGCATTGCCGAACCCATCGGCGTTATCGCGGCGGTCATTCCCACCACGAACCCCACTTCCACCGCCATTTTCAAGACCCTGATCTCCCTGAAGACCCGCAACGGCATCATCATCAGCCCCCATCCGAGAGCGAAGGGCTGCACCATCGCCGCCGCACGGGTGGTGCTGGAAGCGGCGGTCGCCGCCGGTGCGCCGGAAGGCATCATCGCGTGGATAGACAAGCCCTCTCTGGAGCTGACCAATCAGGTGATGGCGGAAGCCGACCTGATCCTCGCCACCGGCGGCCCCGGCATGGTGAAGGCGGCTTACTCCTCCGGCAAGCCCGCTCTGGGTGTCGGCCCCGGCAATACCCCCGCCGTGATCGATGACAGCGCCGACATTTTGCTGGCGGTTTCCTCCGTCATCCACTCCAAGACCTTTGACAACGGCATGATCTGTGCCTCCGAGCAGAGCGTGGTGGTGCTGGACAGCATCTACGACCGGGTCAAGGCGGAATTCATCAAGCGCGGCTGCTACGTCCTGAACGCGGAAGAAGCCGACAAGGTTCGCGGGACGATTCTGGTGGGCGGCGCGCTGAACGCCAAGATCGTGGGTCAGTCCGCCCACACCATCGCGGCGCTGGCGGGCGTCGATGTCCCCGAAAGCACCAAGATCCTCATCGGTGAAGTGACCTCCACCGATCTCTCCGAAGCATTTGCCCATGAGAAGCTGTCCCCCGTGCTTGCCATGTACCGGGCGTCCGACTTTGCCGACGCCATGAACAAGGCGGACACCCTGGTCAAGGACGGCGGCTACGGCCACACCGCTTCCGTCTATCTGGATACGGTGGCCGGGAAGGAAAAGCTGGACGCCTTTGCGGAAAAAATGAAGGCCTGCCGCATTCTGGTGAACACGCCGTCTGCCCACGGCGGCATCGGCGACCTGTACAATTTCAAGCTGGCTCCCTCCCTGACGCTGGGCTGCGGCTCCTGGGGCGGCAACTCCGTTTCCGAGAACGTGGGCATCAAGCACCTGCTGAACATCAAGACTGTGGCAATTAGGAGGGAGAATATGCTCTGGTTCCGCGCGCCTGAAAAGGTTTATTTCAAGAAGGGCTGCCTGCCCGTAGCTTTGGCCGAGCTGAAAAATTACAAGAAGGCCTTCATCGTCACCGACGCCTTCCTGTACCAGAACGGCTACACCAAGCCCGTGGAGGAGAAGCTGGACGCCATGGGAATCACCCACACCACCTTCTACAACGTAGCTCCCGACCCCACCCTTGCCTGTGCCAGAGAGGGCGCGGCGCAGATGGCGGCCTTCAAGCCCGACCTGATTCTCGCCATCGGCGGCGGCTCCGCCATGGACGCGGGCAAGATCATGTGGGTGCTGTATGAGCATCCCGAGGCGGATTTCCAGGACATGGCCATGCGCTTCGTGGATATCCGCAAGCGTGTCTACACCTTCCCCAAGATGGGCGAAAAGGCGTATTTCGTCGCCATCCCCACCACCGCCGGTACCGGCTCTGAGGTGACCCCCTTCGCCGTCATCACCGATGAAACCACCGGCGTCAAGTACCCGCTGGCGGACTATGAGCTGCTGCCGAAAATGGCCATCGTGGACGCCGATATGATGATGAACGCCCCCAAGGGTCTGACCGCCGCCTCCGGCATCGACGCCGTGACCCACGCTCTGGAAGCCTACGCCTCCATGATGGCCACGGACTACACCGACGGTCTGGCGCTGCGGAGTCTGAAGCTGATTTTCGAGAACCTGCCCTCCGCCTACGAAAACGGCGCGAAGGATCCCAAGGCTCGTGAGAACATGGCAAACGCCGCCTGCATGGCCGGTATGGCCTTTGCCAACGCATTTTTGGGCGTGTGCCACTCCATGGCGCACAAGCTGGGCGCGTTCCACCATCTGCCCCACGGCGTTGCTAATGCCCTGATGATCGACGAGGTTCTGCGGTTCAACGCCGCCGAGGTTCCCGCGAAGATGGGTACCTTCTCCCAGTACGACCATCCCCACACCCTGGCGCGGTATGCCGAGGTTGCCGACTATCTGAAGCTGGGCGGCACCACGGACGAGGAGAAGCTGGAAAAACTGATCGCGGCCATCGACGAGCTGAAGGCCAAAATCGGCATCAGGAAGACCATCCGGGACTACGGCATTGACGAAACCGACTTCCTGAACCGTTTGGACAGCATGGTGGAGCAGGCCTTCGACGACCAGTGCACCGGCGCGAACCCCCGGTATCCCCTCATGAGCGAGATCAAGCAGATGTACCTCAACGCCTACTACGGCACCGACGAGACGAAATAAGGGAACGCTTTTCTTTCCTGAATAACAAGCAAAGAAGCACATCCAGCCCGAGAAATCGGGCTGGATGTGCTTCTTTATTCCTATGGAAAGGATAATATTTTACAAAACGCCTTGAATCTTATGCGCAGATATGGTACTATGAAATTGCCAAACTAATCAAATTATGAAAAGCATCACAAGGGGGTACTATACCCTTTTGTGTTCGTACCATGAATTTGATAAAAAATGCAAATTCCCTCGGTATGAATGCTGTGATGCTTTATATTGATTAGTTTGGCGACTATCGGAGTTTGCGTTTTTTGTGCGTCTGCTTCGGTAGGCGCACTTTTTATTTTTCACATAAAGAAAGAGGTAAAACACATGGCATTTCTGGTTTTTCTGTATCTTCTAATTGCAGCGGCTTTCATCGTCCTCGACTATTTCATTGCCAAATGGTTCTTTGAAGCCGCCGAAGAAAAAGGCTATCACAACAAAAAGTATTTTTGGATTTGCTTCTGGCTTGGCTGGATTGGCTTTGTTTTGGTTTGCGCACTGCCCGATCGCGGGAACACCACGCAGGTGCGTCCCGACGAGCTTCCCGAACTTTAAGGAGGTTTCGACATGAGTGAACGATATAGTAAACTCTTTACTCTGCCTGAAAATCTTTACACTACCGGAGCACCCGTTGTCATTGCGGCGGGTGCATTGCTGAAAGACAATCAGTCTGGAAACGTACTTGCGCAATTGAAGCTGCAAAATATTAACAGTCAGACAATAAAAGCAGCCACGGTTCAGATTTTCCCGATGGACACCACCGGCGAGGCTATCGCCGAAGATACAACCTATCAGTATCTCGACCTGAGTGCGGGACGTGACACATTCTTTGGGCAAAAAGCGGCGATCCCCCTGCCCAATGCCGCTACCCGTTCTTTCTCCGTGATCGTCAGCGAAGTCATTTTTCTGGACAACACGAAATGGATCGCAGATGGAAAAGAATGGCGTCCCCTGAAAAAGCCTGCATCGATCGGCTGGGGCGACCCTGAACTGGTAAAGCAATTCCATTGTGATTATGGTGAAACAGCAATAACATGCTTTTGGAGGACGATGATCTCTGGATTTGCGTTTGCGGGGCAATCAATCGCAGCGGGGAAACCTGCTGTCACCGGTGCCGCCAAACCCTGGATAATCTTCGGGCTTTCAACATCGAGGATCTGCGCAAGCGGAAAGACGAACGGCTGGCACTGGAAGCGGCCGCTGCCGAAAAGAGACGTTCGGAAGAAAAACAGCGCAATCTCCGCATTGCAAAAATAGTGCCTATCGTTCTCGTGGCCATCGCCGTTCTCTGCGTCGCCATTCATTTTGCAAGCAGCGCAGTTCAGAAGAATAACGCTTATAACAGCGCCGTTTCGCTCATGGAGCAAGAGGAATATGGGCAGGCTTCCGCTCTTTTCCAGGAACTGGGAGACTATAAGGACAGCGGCGCTCAGCTTGAGAAAATCACAGCCAAATACGACGAAGCCTGCGGCAAAATGGAAAATGGCGAATATGACGGTGCCATTGATATTCTGGAAAAAATGGGAGATTTTCTTGACAGCCAATCTTTGATAGATGCCGCCAAGCATGCAAAGGAGTTCACCGAAAGCAGCCTATATGCGGACATCAAGAGCTTCGAGACGGAGAACCAGCCATTTTTCGAGATACATTACGATGCAAAAAACTATCAGCTTATTGTTGATATTTTCGGAGATTCCAACGGAAACTCCGGGCATATTATTCTGGATGAAGCCACTACGGCTCAGATCCAGGAGGTCGCCGACACCTGGGTAGAGTTTTTTGATGACTGGATTCAGGATTATGCGTATTGGTCGGTTAAAACGACTGTAAATATGTGCTCAGGCACGAAGGCAGACCGCGAGATTCTCGTGTCCTCTCCGAAGGCAGATTGAGCCGGTCACAAATCCTTCTTCCGGGTTTTTCCGCATACCGAAAACCGCAGGTTCAAGCCATCGCCTGAACCTGCGGTCATTTTGAAATAATATCCTCTTTCCTGCCAATACTAAGGAAAAAGAAGTTGATCTCATGGGGGTAATCTGGACGGACGATCTGCGGAGGTTCTGAGCATCGACACCCCTTCCACAAAAAAATCTGCGGGGCGGCTGCGTATCTTTTGCGACTTTCCTCTTGTTTTTTTCGGCGTGTGCGGTTATAATAATCCAAGATAAAAACAAGGAGGTCATTTTCATGGCTGTAAAAATTGAAAAGGATACCATCATCGGGGACGTTCTGGACATCGCGCCCCAGTCCGCGCCCCTGTTCTTCGCCATCGGTATGCACTGCCTGGGCTGCCCCTCTTCCCGGGGCGAGACCGTTGAGGAAGCCTGCATGGTTCACGGTGTGGACTGCGAGCCGTTCCTCGCCCAGCTGAACAATTTCCTGGAAGCCTACGAGGCCAACGAAGCCGCGAAGCAGAACGGATAAAATACCGGCAGCGCCATCCCGGACAATTGCCGGGATGGCTTTTTTCGTATAGAAGGAGGGACGCCCGTGAAAATTCCCCTTTCCAACCGCCTCCTGGCCTGCTGCGGCTATGTCAAGCCCGGCGACCGGGTGGCGGACGTGGGCTGTGACCACGGCTATCTCGGCATTTACCTTCTGAAAAATGGCATTGCCGGCGCGGTCATTGCCTCCGACGTCCGGGAAATGCCCCTGCAAAGCGCCATTCGCAATGCGGAAAAATTCGGCGTGAAGGAGCGCATGGCCTTTTACCTGTCCGACGGCATCCGCGATGTCCCCCGGGAATTCGACTGCATGGTCTGCGCGGGGATGGGGGCGGACACCATGATGTCCATTCTGGACGCCGCGCCCTGGCTGAAAAGCGAACGCTACCGCCTGATTCTCCAGTGCCAGAGCAAGCGGCCGGAGCTGCGCAGATATCTGTACCGTCAGGGCTACGCCATCCGCCGGGAGACGCTGGCGAAGGACGGAAAATTCATCTACCCCGTCATGGAAGTGGTCTATGCCCCCGGGGAGACGCTGACCGAGGGCGAATATTACATCACCCCGGCACTGCGCCGCAGCGGCAGCGAGCTGCTCCCGGCCTTCCGGGAGAGCGTCCTTTCCGGCCTTCGCAAGACCGTGGCGGGGCTGTCCGGCGGGGACGGGGAAAAATACAGGCACTACAAAGCGATTTTGGAGGAACTGACCGATGACGACCGTAGCTGACATTCTCAAGTACACAGAGACCCTTGCCCCAACCTATATGAAAATGGACTGGGACAATGTGGGGCTGCTCTGCGGCAGCCGGGAGACCCCCGTTACCAAGGTTCTCGTGGCGCTCGACCCCTTCGAGGGGGTGTGCCGGGAGGCGGCGGAGTGGGGCGCGGAGCTGATCGTCACCCACCACCCGATCATTTTCGACCCGCTCAAATCCGTGACGGAGGAAACGACCATCGGCCGGAGCATCATGACCCTTTGCCGCCACGGCATCAGCGCCGTCAATGCCCACACCAATCTGGACTGCGCCCCGGGAGGCGTCAACGACGTGTTGGCGGACACCCTGGGACTGAAGGACGTGGAGACCATCCCGCCCTTTTTCCGGGACGATCGGGGGCGGCAGTGGGGGCTTCTGCGCCGGGGCAGGGTAGAGGAGCAGTCTCTTTCCCAATTTCTGGAAACCATCAGGAGCTGCCTGAATGCCGAGGGACTGCGCTATGTGGACGGCGGCAAGCCGGTTCGCCTGGTGGCGGTGGGCGGCGGAAGCTGTTCCGACGAACTGATGAGCGCCTTTGAGGCCGGGTGCGACACCTTCGTCACTGCGGACATCAAGTACAATGACTTCTGGGACGCCCAGGCGCTGGGGATGAATCTGATCGACGCGGGGCATTTTGCCACGGAGAACCCCGTCGTGGCCGTGCTGGCGGAGAAAATCGCCGCCGCGTTCCCGGAGGTTCAGGTGAAAATTTCCGAAACCCACCGGGACTGCATGAAATTCCGGTCACGACAATTGCATGAGTAAACAAATTGCGAACGGAATTGCTATCTTTCATACGATTTCTCGATAAAATGGTTAACACCATTTTATCCTGCGAATTCTTCGCAGGCCGCCGGTGGCGGCGAGAAATGTATGGACTTACGTTTTTTGCGGCTACGCCGCTGGCTGCTGAAACAGCAGCCAGATAAAACGGTTTTTAACCGTTTTATTAAAAACTGGTATCATTCTCTTTTACATGAGGTTATGCTGTGTATCTGAAATCATTGGAACTGCAAGGCTTTAAGTCCTTTCCGGACAAGACGCTGATCCGATTTGGCGATGACATTACCGCCATCGTCGGCCCCAACGGCTCCGGGAAATCGAATATTTCCGACGCCATTTTGTGGGTCATGGGCGAGCAAAGCTCCAAAACCCTCCGGGGCGCCAAAATGGAGGACGTGATCTTCGGCGGCACCCAGAAGCGAACCGCCGTTGGCTTCGCCGAGGCGACCCTGACGCTGGACAACTCCGACCGGGCGCTGGCCTACGACGCCGACGAGGTGATGGTCACCCGGCGCTACTACCGCTCCGGGGACAGCGAATACTATATCAACAAGCAGTCCGCCCGTCTGCGGGACATCAACGAGATGTTCATGGACACCGGCCTGGGACGGGAGGGCTACAGCAATATCGGCCAGGGCAGAATCGACGAAATTTTGTCTTTGAAAAGCGGCGACCGCCGGGAGATCTTCGAGGAAGCCGCAGGCATCTCCAAATATCGCCACCGCAAGGAGGAGACGGAGCGGAAGCTGGCCGCCACCGAGGACAATCTGCTGCGCATCGGCGACAAGGTCTCCGAGCTGGAATTGCAGCTGGAACCGCTGAAGCAGCAGTCGGAAAAGGCAAAAAAATATCTGGAACTGAAGGACGAGCTGAAAGGCGTGGAGGTGGCCGTGTGGCTGGACACGCTGGACAGGCTTTCCGCCGCTGCCAAGAAGGCGGAGGAGGACTACGCGTCCGCGTCCTTCGTTTTGCAGCAGACCCACGACGATCTGGACGCCCTGTACCGTCAGGCAGACCAGCTGGGGGAGGCTCTGCGCACCCGGGACGGCGAGCTGGAAACCGTCCGATTGAAAGTGAATATGCTCTCCGCTACCCACCAGCAGCTGGACGGGCAGATGGCGGTGCTTCGGGGCAATGTGGAGAACAATAACGCCAATATCTCCCGGATTGAGGAAGAATTAAAGGGGCAGGAAGACCGCTCCGGCGGCATCGTGTCCCAGATCGACCAGACGAAGGCCAGAATTGAGGAAATCGAAGCGGCACTCACAGAAAAGCGCCGGGAGCTGGACGAATTGCAGCACAAGCTCACCGCCATGACGGCCAATGCCCAGGGACTGACCAAGCAGTTTCTGGAGCTGCGGGGAAAGGAATCCTCTCTGGCGGCGGACGTCGCGGGGCGTCAGGCCGACGTGCGGGGTCTGGAAGAGAGCATGGCGCAGACCAAAGAGCGGTTGGAGCAGCTGAATGCCGACCTGTCCGCCGGCGCGGCCAGACAGCAGGAAGCCCAGACCAATCTGGATAATTGCCGCAAGGAACTGAAAAAAGCCCAGGAGGAAGTGACCGCCGCCAACAACACCATCGCAGGCTACGCCCTCCGGCAGAATACCCGGGTCAAGCGCCGGGACGAATTGCAGGAAAAAATCCGGGACATGACCTCCCGGCGGGATTCCGTGACGGCCAAGGCCAGAGTGTTCCGGGCAATGGAGCGGGATTTTGAAAGCTATAACAAGGCCGTCCGCATGGTGATGCAGGAAGCCCAGCGGGGCGCGCTGCGGAACATTCACGGCCCCGTGTCCCGGCTGATCCGCACCGAGGACAGCTATACGGTGGCCATTGAGATCGCCCTGGGCGCGGCCATGCAGCAGATCGTGGTTGGCACGGAGCAGGACGGCAAGGCGGCCATCGGCTACTTAAAACGCACCGGCGGCGGCCGGGCGACCTTCCTGCCCCTGTCCAACATTCAGGGCAGGAGCCTGCAGGAAAACGGGCTGGAAAATTGCCGGGGGTTCGTGGGCATTGCGTCTGAATTGACTGCGAGCGACGAAAAGTACCGGGGCATTGTGGAAAATCTGCTGGGCAGGACGGTCATTGTGTCCGATATGGACGCGGCTATCGCCATGTCCCAGAAGTACCGGGGACGCTTCAAGATCGTCACCCTGGACGGTCAGGTCATGAACCCCGGCGGCTCCATGACCGGCGGCTCCGTAAATAAGGAAGCGGGCATTTTGTCCCGTGCCAACGAGCTGGAAAAGCTGACAGCCCAGGAAAAGAAGCTGGAACAGGAGCTGCTGGTTGCCCAGGCGGATCTGCAGGAAGCCCAGCGGCAGTGCGACCAGGTGGAATTCCAGATGAAGGCGGCGCAGGATCAGCTCCGCGGCGCGGAGGATCAGGTACTGCGCCTGCAGGGACAGGAGAAGCAGTTTGAAATTCTGCTGAATGCCATTGTGGAGGCGGAGACCTCCGCCCAGCGGGAGCGGGACGCGCTGAACGCGCGGCAGACCTCCGACCGGGAGCGCTATGCCGCCCAGCGGGCAAAGATTCAGGTTTACACCCAGCAGCTTGCTGAGACCCGGCAGACGCTGGCACAGCTGGAAGGCAGTCAGACGGAAGCGGCGGAAGCGAACGCCGCCATCACCGGACAGATGACGGAGCTGAAAACCGCGGAAGCGGCGCTGGAAGCCGAGCGGGATACGGCGCTGACCCACATCGCGGACTTGCAGAATCTCCGGGCGGCCATGGAGGGCGACCGGGAGAAGAAGGAAGCCCTGGCAGACGCCATCCGGGAGGACATCCTCCGCCTGGAAGGGGAGATCGCCCAGCTGAAAGTCAAGCAGGAGGAAAACGACGCGGAGTCCGACCGGATGAACGCGCTGCTCCGAAAGACCCAGGAGGACCGGGCGGAAGCGGAAGCCTCCAAAACCCGGGCGGAGCGGGACGCCCAGGAGAAGAACAAGGACATCCTCAACATGGAGCGCGCCTGTGCCTTGCTGGAGCAGAAAAAGGTTACCTCCTCCATGGAGGAAAAGCAGATCGTGGACAAGCTGTGGGATTCCTACGGCCTGACCCCCGGCACCGCCCCGGAGCATCGGGGCCAGATCGAAAACGTCACCGCCGGAAACCGCCGCGGGGCAGAGCTGAAACGGAAAATTGCCGCTTTGGGTACGCCCAACCTGGGCGCCATCGAGGAATACGCCCGGGTCAACGAGCGCTACACCTACCTCGCCGGACAGCGGGACGACGTGCTGACCTCCAAGCGGGAGCTGGAAAGCGTCATCCGGGACATTACCAAAGAGATGACCACCATATTTGTTTCGGAATTTGGGAAAATCGACCACTATTTTGGGCAGACTTTTGAAGAAATGTTCGGCGGCGGCAAGGGACAGCTGATTCTGGAAGACCCGGAAAATCCCCTGACCTGCGGCATTGAGATTCGCGTCCAGCCCCCCGGAAAGCAGGTCAAGACCATCACGCTGCTCTCCGGCGGCGAAAAAGCCTTCGTGGCGACGGCGCTGTACTTCGCCATTCTGAAGGTGCGCCCCACGCCCTTCTGTCTGCTGGACGAGATCGACGCGGCGCTGGACGACCGGAACGTGGAGCGGTTTGCCAGCTATCTTCACAATCTGGCGAAGAAGACCCAGTTCATCGTCATCACCCACCGCCGGGGCACCATGGAAGCCTCCGACGTGCTTTACGGCGTGACCATGCAGGAGCAGGGCGTGAGCAAGCTGCTGCGGCTGGACTTAAACCAGATGGAAGAATATTTGGGAATCGTGGAGTAAAGGAGAATTTTATGGGCTTTTTTGACAAAATCAAGGCCGGACTGACCAAGACCCGGGAGGCGCTCAGCGGCACCCTGGGCAGTGTGTTTTCCGGCTTTTCCGAAATTGACGACGATTTTTACGATGAGCTGGAGGAAAGTCTGATTCTGGCGGATCTGGGCGTGGATACCTCCGTCAAGGCCGTGGAGCGGCTGCGCAGAGCCGTCCGGGAGCAGCACCTGAAAACCACGGAGGAAGCCCGGGAAGCGCTGAAGGAAATTCTCGTGGACATGCTTTCCGTGGGGGACACGGAGCTGAATCTGTCCACCCACCCCAGCGTGATTCTGGTCATCGGCGTCAACGGCGTGGGCAAGACCACTACCATCGGCAAGATCGCAAAGCAGCTGACCGCTCAGGGAAAGAAGGTCATGCTGGTGGCGGGGGACACCTTCCGGGCGGCGGCCGCCGACCAGCTGGAAATCTGGGCGGGCAGAAGCGGCGCGTCCATCGTCCGCCAGCACGAGGGGGCAGACCCGGCCTCCGTGGTGTTTGACGGCATTCAGTCTGCCAAGGCCAGGGACGTGGACGTGATTCTCATCGACACCGCCGGACGGCTACACAACAAGACGAACCTGATGAACGAGCTGAACAAGATCAGCCGCATTGTGGCGCGGGAGCTGCCCGACGCCGCCAAGGAGGTTCTGCTGGTGCTGGACGGCACCACCGGCCAGAACGGCCTGATTCAGGCAAAACAGTTCAAGGAAATTGCGGGGGTCACGGCCATTGCCCTGACCAAGCTGGACGGCACCGCCAAGGGCGGCATTGTCATCGCCGTAGCGGACGCGCTGCAAATCCCCGTGAAGTTTGTGGGCGTGGGCGAGCAGGCGGACGACCTGATGCCCTTCAGCGCGAAGGAATTCGTGGAAGCATTGATCTGAGGAAGTATCATGAAAGTAGTTTTGGCAAGTAAAAATAAACATAAATGGGAAGAAATCCGGAAAATCACCGAGAAATTCGATATGGAGCTGGTGATGGAGTCCGACCTGGGCGTGGACATTGACGTGGAGGAAACGGGAACCACCTTTGAGGAAAATTCCTTTCTGAAAGCCAGCGCCGTCATGCAGGCCACCGGGCTTCCGGCGCTGGCGGACGATTCCGGCATTGCCGTGGACGCCCTGAACGGGGAACCCGGCATCTATTCCGCCCGGTACGGCTTTGACGATACCCTGGACGACTGGGGCAGATTGCAGCTGCTGCTGAAAAACACGGAAAATGTTCCCGACGGCCGGCGGCAGGCGCAGTTCGTCTGCGTCATCACCATGGTCACCCCCGAGGGCAAGGTGATTCAGGCTCGGGGCGAGGTGCATGGCGAGCTTCTGCGCGCCCCCGCCGGGACGGGCGGCTTCGGCTATGACCCCATTTTCTACTATCCGCCCTTCGGCAAGACCCTGGCGGAGGTGACGCCGGAGGAAAAGAATCAGGTGTCCCACCGGGCGGTTGCGCTGCGGGCATTTTACGACAAACTCAAGGAGGAAGGCTATGCTGACAAGTAAACAGCGCGCCGAGTTCCGGGCGCAGGCGAACAGCCTGGAAACCACCCTGATGGTGGGCAAGGACGGCGTAACGGAGGCGGTCATCGCGGAAGCGGACAAGCTCCTCACCGCCCGGGAGCTGGTGAAGGGCAAGGTGCTGGAAACCGCGCTGATGACCGCAAGAGAGGTGTCCGACGCCATCTGCGAGGCCACCGGCGCCGACGGCATTTCCTGCGTCGGTTCCAAATTCGTCATCTGGCGGTTCAGCGAAAAATGTCAGGCCGAGCGCAACCAGACCGGCCGCGCCAAGCACAAGGAGACTCCCAAGTCCAAGGCCGACCCCGTTGGCAAGGGCGTCCGCGCCCGCCGTCAGGCCGCCCGTCAGGCGCGGGAGCAGCGCAACCAGTATTTCCGGGAGCAGGCAATCGAGAAGTCCATCGAGAGAAGCCGGGAGAGGCAGCAGAGAAAGCAGAAGTGACCCAGACGGTGCCATAAAAAGCAAACACGGTATTTTTCTTCCGCGTTTTGCGGGATAAACAGGTACAGGAGCGGTGCAAATGGAACGAATCGGCATTTACGGCGGAACCTTCAATCCCCCCCACATCGGCCATATCCAGGCGGCGAAGCAGGCGGTCACGGCGCTGAACCTCGACGCTCTGGTGATCATTCCCACGAGTATTGCGCCCCACAAGGCGATCCCCGAGGATTCACCCAGCCCAAGGCAGCGCCTCGAAATGCTGCGCATTGCCGCGGCGGATTGCCCCAAGGCCGAGGTATCGGACATCGAGCTGAACCGGGGCGGCGTCAGCTACACCTTCCAGACCGTATTGGAGCTGAAAAATCGCTATCCTGACGCGGAGCGGATTTTGCTGATGGGCAGCGATATGTTCCTGTGCTTCGATCAGTGGAAGCAGCCTGACGACATCCTGAAGAATGCAGAGCTGGGCGTTTTCTACCGGGGCAGCAAGGGGGAAAAGGCCGCCGTCGCGGAGAATCAGGCGAAGCTGGAACAGCGTGGGGCAAAAATCCGGCTGGTGGAAAACGACGTCGTCGATATTTCCTCCACCCAGCTGCGGCGGATGCTGGCGTTTCACTGCGCGGGGCCGTTTCTGTCCCCCGGCGTGGCGGCGTACATTCGGGAACATGGGCTGTACGATGTAAATGCCCAATGGAAAAACCTCCCCATGGCGGAGTTGGAGCAGGTGGTCGTTCGGCTGCTGAACCCCAACCGGGTGGCGCATGTCTTAGGCTGCCGGGACACGGCGGTGGCACTGGCCAAGCGCTGGGGCGCGGACGTGACCGACGCTGCCAGAGCCGGCATTCTCCACGACATTACCAAGGCGCTGGACGGGCCGCTGCAGTTGACAGTCTGTGCCGAATATGGTAAAATATTAGGCGAATTTTCAAGAAAATACCCCAGAACCCTCCACGCCCTCACCGGTTCCATGGTGGCGGAGCGGATTTTTGGGGAAAATGAGGCGGTGGTTTCCGCCATCCGCAGCCACACCACGGGAAAAGCGGACATGAATCTGCTGGAAACCATCATTTATGTGGCAGACTATATGGAGCCGAACCGGAGCTTTCCCGGGGTGGAACGGCTTCGGGAGCTGGCGTTTTCCGACCTGACTGCGGCGCTGAAGCTGGGGCTGGAAATGACGCTGGAACATCTGAAGGAGCAGGGAAACGAGGTCTCGCCGGAATCCCGGGACGCGCTGGCGTGGCTCAACCGTCAGGAAACACAAACCATGTAGAAAGGAAGAAGTTATGTTAATCCCAAAAGAAATTGCTTACGAGGTTACCAAGGCGCTGGACGCCAAAAAAGGACAGAACATCAGGCTGCTGAAAATTGACCGGGTCAGCTCGCTTGCGGATTACTTTCTGATCTGCACCGGCACCTCCAACACCCACGTCAAGACGCTCTGCGACTATGCCGAGTACACGCTGGAGCAGCTGGGGGAGCAGATGCTCAGCCGGGAAGGCCACCGGGGCAATTCCTGGGAGCTGCTGGATTACGGCAGCATCGTCGTCCACGTTTTTACCGAGGAAGCCCGGAAGTTCTACGACTTGGAGCGCCTGTGGGCGGACGCGGAGACCGTGGATATCCGGGATATCGTTATCGAAGAGAATTAAGGAAGCTCTGATTAAATCGACGAGAGCTGGCGGCAGAAGATTTTGGCTCAGCCGAAAGTTCTGAAAGCGGAGGAATACTGTATGTATTTCCCGCTTTCAGAACTGCACGGATGGGACAAAAGATTCGCCGCCAGCCGAAGGCGATTTATTCAGAGGTTCCTTAGTATATATCCGGCTGACCGAAGCGCAGCCGGTTTGAGAGGTGTGTTCGGCATGAATTACGATTACGCAGAAATTGAGGCCAAGTGGCACAGGTACTGGCAGGAGCATAATACCTTCTACACCGACGTGTGGGATTTCTCCAAGCCCAAATACTATGTGCTGGATATGTTCCCGTACCCCTCCGGCGTCGGCCTGCACGCAGGTCATCCCGAGGGCTACACGGCGACGGATATCGTCTCCCGTATGAAGCGGATGCAGGGCTACAATGTTCTGCACCCCATGGGCTATGACTCCTTCGGCCTGCCGGCGGAGCAGTACGCCGTGAATACCGGTCATCATCCCAACGGCTTTACCCAGAAGAACATCGAGACCTTCTCCGCACAGCTGAAGGAGCTTGGCTTCGATTACGACTGGTCGAAGATGATCGCCACGTCCGACCCGTCCTTCTATAAGTGGACGCAGTGGATTTTCAAGAAGCTCTATGAGGCGGGCTACGCCAAGCGCATCGAGATGCCCGTGAACTGGTGCGAGGAGCTGGGCACCGTGCTCAGCAACGATGAGGTCATCGACGGCAAGTCCGAGCGGGGCGGCTATCCCGTGGTCAAGAAGAACATGATGCAGTGGGTCATCGACCAGCCCGCCTTTGCGGAGAAGCTGCTGGAAGGTCTCAACGAGATCGACTGGCCGGAATCCACCAAGGAGATCCAGCGCAACTGGATTGGCAAATCCACCGGCGTGGAGGTGGACTTCCAACTGGTGGGCGGCGGCGAATTCTCCATCTACACCACCTGCATCGAGACCATTTACGGCATTACCTTCATGGTGCTTGCCCCCGACGGCAAGATCGTGCAGAGTCTGATGGATCGGGTGCAGAACAAGGAAGCGGTTCAATCGTACATCGACGAGTCCGTGAAAAAGAGCGACATGGATCGTACCGAGCTGAACAAGACCAAGTCCGGCTGCCGCCTGGAGGGCGTCTATGCCATCAACCCCGTCAACGGCAAGCAGGTGCCCGTGTTTATCGGCGACTTTGTTCTGGCGAGCTACGGCACCGGCGCGGTTATGGCCGTTCCCAGCCACGACCAGCGCGACTTTGAGTACGCCCAGGTGCATAACATCCCCATGGTCCAGGTCATCGACGGCGCGGACGTGTCCGAGCATGCCTTTGAGAAGCAGGACTATCTGGGCAAGGGCTGCAAGCTCATCAACTCCGAGGAGTTCACCGGCCTGACGGTGGAGGAGGCCAAGGAGGCCATCACCTGCAAGCTGGAAAAGGCCGGCGTGGCCAGAAGAAAGGTCAATTACCATTTCCGGGAGTGGATTTTCGCCCGTCAGAGATACTGGGGCGAGCCGGTTCCCTGTGTGTACACGGAAGACGGAAAAATCTATTTCGTGCCGGATGACGAGCTGCCGGTGATTCTGCCGGAGCTGGAGGATTACAAGGGACGCAACGGTCAGGCGCCGCTGGAAAATGCCACCGAGTGGAAGAAGTATGACCGGGGCGGCATTCACGGCGTCCGGGAGACCTCCACCATGCCCGGCAGCGCCGGTTCCTCCTGGTATTATTTCCGCTATATCGACCCCAAGAACGACAAGGTGTTCTGCGATCCCGAGCTTGCGAAGCACTGGATGCCCGTTGACCTGTACGTGGGCGGCCCGGAGCACGCCGTGGGTCACCTGATGTATTCGAGAATCTGGAATCGCTTCCTGTACGATCAGGGCTTATCTCCCGTGAAGGAGCCGTTTAAGAAGCTGGTGCATCAGGGCATGATTCTGGGCGAAAACGGCATCAAGATGGGCAAGCGTTTCCCGGAGTTCGTGGTGAATCCCAGCGACGTGGTGCGGGAATACGGCGCGGATACCCTGCGGCTGTATGAGATGTTCATGGGACCGCTGGAGGTATCCAAGCCCTGGAGCACCACCGGCGTGGTGGGCGCAAAGAAGTTCATCAACCGCGTCTGGAACTTCTTCACCGAGGAGAAGAACATCACCGATACCGACGACGGCAAGCTTACGAAAATCTATCACCAGACGGTGAAGAAGGTCACCTCCGACTTTGAGGCGCTGGGCTTCAACACGGCCATTGCCCAGATGATGGTGTTCGTCAACGAGGTCTATAAGAACGGCAGCTGCCCCAAGGCTTATGCCGAGGGCTTTATCAAAATGCTTTCCTGCATCACGCCTCACGTGGGTGAGGAAATCTGGCAGCTGCTGGGGCATGACGATACCATTGCCTACGAAAGCTGGCCGACCTATTCCGAGGAAAAGTGCAGGGATTCCGAGGTGAACATTGCGGTGCAGGTCAACGGCAAGATGCGCGGCACCGTGCTGATGGCGGCCGACCTTTCCAACGAGGAAGTGGTAGCAAACGCCGTTGCGGACGAAAAGATTGCCAAGTTCCTGCAAAAGCAGGGCGGGCAGATCGTGAAGACCATCGTGGTCAAGAACAAGCTGGTCAACCTGATCGTCAAGTAATGTGATTTCCCGAATGGGTTCGGATTTTCTTTGGAGTTCGGTATAATTTGTGAATTTTTAGAATTATTCCTTGACAATTCGGGAAAGAACAATTATAATGTATCAAGCCGGTATGGCCCTGAAAGCATCCTGGATTGAGCCGGATGCCATCGGAGGGAGGGAAAACAATGTCTGAAATTCGCGTCAAGGAGAACGAGTCTCTGGAGAGCGCTCTGCGTCGTTTTAAGCGCAGCTGTGCCAAGGAAGGCGTGATCGCTGAGGTTAAGAAGCGCGAGCATTACGTCAGCCCCAGCCTGAAGCGGAAGCAGAAGTCCGAAGCTGCCCGTAAGAACAAGAGAAAGTTCTACTAATCCCTCATAAAAACGCTCAAAACCGCTCTGGGTGACCAGAGCGGTTTTTGCGTAAGAGAAGATGCAAGGCAAGTTTCCCCGCAGCCGATTGGCTGCGGGGAAACTGTTAGTACCGGGTTTAGTATGTAATTTCTCCGTCGTGGGTCATCAGGGTGGCGCTTTCTACTGCGGGAATGGCGAGAACCTTTTCCATCAGGGTACTCTCGTCTTTCGCTTTTAACTCCACGATCATGTCAATGCCAGTGCCGGTCATATTCCGGGACTTGATCTTGTAAAACCGGGTGCCGTCTTTCAGCACCTGTTCCAGCTCGGCCTGAAGCTTGGAATCCGTACCGTTGACCAGCAGGAGCAGCGCGGGCTTCACGTTGGGGACAAAATGGAGAAGCAGCATGACTATGGTAATCAGAATGGAGGCCTCCACAGCGACCTCAAACAGACCGGCGCCGCAGATGATGCCCACAGAGATCGTCCAGAACAAAAACGCCAGATCCATGGGATCCTTTACAGCGGTTCGGAAACGGACGATGGACAGCGCGCCCACCATGCCCAGAGAGATTACAACGCTGGACTGAATGGAGATGATGATGGAGGCGGTGATCATGGAAATTACCGGCAGGGAAATGGCGAAGGACTTGGAATAGAAGGCTTTCCGGCAGACGGCGCGGTAGATCACGAAAATGTACGTGCCGATCAGGGCGGTGAGGATCAGCGTTCCTACGATGGACGTGGTAGAGAGGTCAGAATTGAACTGGTTCAAAAACGATTTTTTCAAAACATCCTGAATACTCATGTTTTTTCTCCTTATACTGTGAATTTTCTGCATATATAATATTTTGAGAACGCGGTCTGGGTCAAGCTGCCCAGATTCATGACTTCGTACAGGAAGTCCGGCAGAAACGCATCGTATTTTACTTCCAGAATGTGCTTGCCGGTGGGAAGAACCGGCCGCAGGGGCAGACGGGGGTCAAAGAAGCCGGAGATGTTCGTAGTGCTTCCAATGTTCCGGTCGAAGGTAATCCGGACATTCCCGGGCGCGTACACGAAGGGGGTGCGCTCGTAGGCAACGATCACGTTCGGCTTCAGATTGTCCTGCTCGTGCAGTAAGAAAAGCTTTCGCAGCAGGTCGCTGTCAACGGCGGATTCCGGCAAAGACCCATTCAGAATCATAGTAAGCTGGTCTTTCGTCAGCGGACAGCTGACCTTATTGGTCATGGTATGCTCTTTCCGTTTGCATTCCAGCGTGATGCGGCGATCCGAGGCGTTGTAGATTCGGATACGGAACTTCTCTCTGGGGTCGGTGCCGTTTTCGTTTTCCAAAAAGCAGCGGTTCTGCGCATCGTCAAAGTAGATGCTTCGAATGCTGTATGTCCCTGTCGCCGATGCATGGGAATCCGAAGGGCAAATGTGGCGTATTCTTGCGAGGATCAGCTGAAGCTCTCCCTCGGAACAGACGTATTTCAGCTCGTTCCGATAATGTCTGTCCTCGGAAACATCCGAATGGAGTAATTTTTCAAGTTCTTTCATTGTACCTTCGCAAACACGGCTTCCAGAGTGATCCCGCCGTCAACAGAAATTGTGACCGTCTCCCCGGCTCCGTCCGCGTCTCCTTTCCATCCCACAAATTCGTAACCGTCGTTGGCGGCGGCCGTAACGGTGATGGGATAGTCTGTGAAATATTGCCCTGACCAGCTGCCTGATGACAGGTCGATCCGGGAGGTGTTGACAGTTACACTGCCCATTTCCGGATGCGCAGTCGTGACCGTCACGGTTTCCAGAGAACCGGTCAGGTCGAATTCTTCGGCAAGGTGCTGCACCGCATAGGTAGGCCGCTTCCGGAAGAAGCCGTCCAGCCAGTCCAGCGTGTAGCCGTAGTCGGCCAGCACCTTCTCCACATTTGCGGGGGCAAAGTTGTTGTTAAGCATGTCCATGAAGGAAATAACGAACTGCTGGCGGAATTCGCTGTTTACTTTTAGGGATGAGAAGACGGAAGTTGCGTTAATGCCACCATCCTCACCAGGGGAAAACACGTTCACCGACTCCCGGGAGCCGTACTTTTCTTCGTTGACCCAGGTCAGGGCGTCCACATCATAGATGCACCACTTCCACTTGGCAAGCTCTGCCCGCCGTCTTCCCCCAAAGGTGGGAGCCCGCCACAGGACATAATTATGATAGTCCCCATAGTCCAAGTTACACAGAAAGTAGTTAATCACCGTGTAGTCGATATAGCTTTGGACATCTGCCTGCTTCTGAAAAGAGTCCCATTCGGCGGGATCGGAAAAATCGGAATCCTTCACCCAGTCCATAAAGGTTTCATAGTCGTACTGTTCTTCATTAAAATCCGGTCGTTCATCGACCATCCCGTTTTCCACCAGAACGCGGTCATCCACCTGGTAATGCTGACGGAAATACTGTTCGTCGTACCGCTCCAGTATGTAGCAGTCGTACCAGTGTTCTCCATTGAGGTACACCTGCACGGGGATGCTACGCTGGAAGGCAACAGACCGATCCGCAACCAGATTCCCAACTATGGCATCGGGAAGAGCGCTTTTCAGCATGACGGAGTGGGTCGAAATCCCATCATAGAGCGTCGTGTCAAACACCGTACTGCCGCTGTACTCCTCCCGAGCCGTTAGCGTGAAACGTTTGTACTGCTGCTCCCGGGTGGACGCGCCTTGAATCCGAAGACCAACGCGCTGATTCATTACATCCCTGGTGATGTCCAGCAGTTCCGCTGTTACGCCCACCTCCCGTTTGGCCATGAAATTAGGAAGAGGCGCTTCCCCTGCACCATCATTTAGATACCACTCGTCATATTCCTTTCCGGTAACATAAATCCCGTCCTCGCCGAACAGGTCGTCATACTCAAAGACAAGCGACAGCGTATAGCCTCTTTCCGGGGGCTGAATTCCGATAAAGTAGGTCTGCGTGAGGACTTCGCTGGCAACGCCCTGTTCGTTTACGAAGACTGCCCGAATGACCGTTCCTTTTTCCACCGGCCGGGGATCGGGCGTGTAATTTTTCCAGTCAGTCACAACGTTCTGGACGGAATTGTACAGATTCTGTTCGGAAGACCGATTTTTCAGGGGGATTCCATCCTGATACAGCGTAGAATCAGCCGTGGGAGTGCTGCCGTCCGTGGTGTAATAGATACTGCCGTTGGACGGCGCGGTCAGGCGCAGCGTGAAGCCGTTCTCGTAATAGCCGCCTGAGACGGATGGCACAGGCATGGGAGCGGCGTTCCGGGCATTTATCCGGTCAAATATGACGAGACTCAGGATAAGAAGGATACAGGAAAAGACGATCAGGAGAATTCTGCGTCTCATATTGCGGCCTTTCTTACATCTTCTCCGGGGCGGAGAAGCCCAGGATGTGGATGCAGGTTTCCAGAATGTTTTTGGCCAGACCCAGCAGGGCGATGTGGCCGGCCTTCAGGGTTTCGTCCGCTTCCTTGAGGACGGGGGTTTCGTGGTAGAACTTGTTCACTGCGCCCGCCAGCTCGTAGATGTAGGCGCAGATCAGGTTGGGCGCGGAGGAAGCCAGGGCGGCTTCCAGCGTGGGCTGCAGGCGGGTGATGACGTTCATTAAGTCCTTGGCGAAGGGATTTGCCGGGGGCTGGATGGGCAGGTGCGCCCAGTCGCCGTATTTCGCCAGAATGGACTTGACACGAACGATGGTGTAGAGAATGTAGGGGCCGGTGTTGCCCTCGAAGGCGGCGAAGCGTTCCAGATCGAAGTTGTAGTCCTTGGTGGGCTGATTGCTCAGATCGCCGTATTTCAGGGCGGCAAGGGCGATTTTCGCGGTGGTATCGTCCACTTCGGAGGCGTCCACGATTTTGTTTTCCACGACTTTTGCCCGGACGAAGGCCGTCATGTCGGCAATGAGGGTTTCCAGACGGAGCACGCCGCCGTCCCGGGTCTTGAAGGGCTTGCCGTCCTTGCCGTTCATGGTGCCGTGGCCGATATGCTCCAAGGCAGTGGTGTCGGGGACGATGCCGCACTTCCGGGCGGCGCGGAACACCTGCTCAAAGTGCAGCGCCTGCCGCTTGTCGGTGACGTAGAGCATCTTGTCGGGGTGCCAGTCCTGCATCCGCTGAACCATGGTGGCAAGGTCGGTGGTGGCGTAAATGGAGGAGCCGTCGGACTTGACCAGAATGCAGGGGGGAACCTCCTTCTTGTCCGTTTCCTCGGCAACGGGAATGACCCATGCGCCCTCGGAGAGGACGGCGCAGCCCTTCTCCTTCATCTCCGCGACCATGGCGGGGATGTAGGGGTCGGCGTCGCTTTCTCCCAGCCACTTTTCGAAGTGGACGTCCAGGCTGTCGTAGATCCGCCGCAGATCGGGCAGGGATACGTTCATGATGTGCTGCCAGATGGCGCGGTAGCCCCGGCGACCCTGCTGCAATTCAAAGGTCGCGGTGTGGGCGCGCTGGGCAAAGGCTTCGTCCACCTTTTTCCGGGCGGAGGCGGCGGGGTAAAGCTCCTCCAAATCCGACAGGGTGAAGGGCGGCTCGGCGGGGTAGTCTCCCGTAAAATCCGGGTCAAAATAGGGAAGGTTCGGCTGCCGGTCTTGCAGCTCCGCGATGATCAGACCCATTTGCAGACCCCAGTCCCCCAGATGCACGTCGCCGATGGTGTTGTAGCCGAAGAAGGCGTACAGCCGCTTCATGGCTTCGCCGATGATGGCGGGGCGCAGATGGCCGATGTGCAGGGGCTTTGCCACGTTGGCGCCGCCGTAGTCTACCACAATGGTCTTCCCCGCGCCGGTTTTTGCAACGCCAAAATCGGGGGCGGTGCACATGGCTTCCAGATAGGTTTCCAGGAACCCCCCGGAGAGCTTCAGGTTGATGAAGCCCGGCATGACGGCCTCCACCAGAGAATAGTCGGCGGCGTCCAGCTTTTCCGCTACCGCTTTCGCAATCTGGATGGGGGCGCAGTGGTACTGCTTGGCGGCGGACAGAGCGCCGTTGCACTGGTATTCGCACAGGTCAGGGCGGTTGGAGACCGTCACCCGGCCGTAGGAGGCGTCGTAGCCGGCGTCGGCAAAGGCGCGCTCCATTTTTTCGGTGATGATATCAAGAATTTTTTCCATAGCTTACTCCATATTTCTGAAATAGAAATCAGCCCTGCTGCTTGCGCTCGGCCATCCAGGCGAGGTAATCGTCGTAGGTGCCGTACTTGTCGAGGATGGTGCCGTCGGGCTGGAAGGCAATGACCCGGTTACAGGTAGAGGTCAGCAGCTCGTGGTCGTGGGAGGCCAGCAGCACCACGCCGGGGAAAGCTTCCAGACCCTTGTTCACCGCCTGAATGGACTCCATGTCCAGATGGTTGGTGGGCTGGTCGAGAAGCACCACGTTAGCTCCGGAGAGCATCATCCGGCTGAGCATACAGCGCACCTTTTCGCCGCCGGAGAGGACGTTCACGGGCTTGAACACGTCCTCGTTGCTGAACAGCATCCGCCCCAGGAAGCCCCGGAGGTACACGTCGTCCTTCTTGGCGGAATACTGACGCAGCCAGTCCACCAGCTCCATCTGATTCCCGTCAAAATAGGGGGAGTTGTCCTTGGGCAGGTAGCTGCGGATGGTGGACACGCCCCACTTGACGCTGCCCTCGTCCGGCTCCAGCTCGCCCATGAGGATCTTGAACAGGGCGGTCTGCGCCAGCTCGTTTTCGCCTACGAAGGCGATTTTATCTCCCCGGTTCACGGAGAAATACACTTTGTCCAGCAGCTTCACGCCGTCCACGGTGACGGATACGTCCTTCACGGTGAGGACATCCTTGCCCAGCTCCCGCTCGGCCTGGAAGCCCACGAAGGGATAGCGGCGGGTGGAGCAGGGCATTTCCTCCACGGTCAGTTTGTCCAGGAGCTTGCGGCGGGCGGTGGCCTGCTTGGCCTTGGCCTTGTTGGCGGAGAAGCGCTGGATGAACAGCTGCAATTCTTCAATCTTTTCCTGATTGCGCTTGTTCTTGTTGCGCAGCATGGCCTGCACCATCTGGGAGGACTCGTACCAGAAGTCGTAGTTGCCCACATACATTTTGATCTTGCCGTAGTCGATGTCCACGGTGTGGGTGCAGACGGTGTTCAGGAAGTGGCGGTCATGGCTCACCGCGATGACCATGCCGGGGAAATCCAGAAGGAAATCCTCCAGCCAGTTGATGGCTTCGATGTCCAGGTTGTTGGTGGGCTCGTCCAGCATGACGATGTCGGGGTTGCCGAACAGCGCCTGGGCCAGCAGGATTTTCACCTTGAGACGGGGGTCAACGGAGGCCATCTGCTCATAGTGCAGCTCCGTGCCGATGCCAAGACCCTGCAGTAGGCGGGAGGCGTCGGATTCCGCTTCCCAGCCGCCCAGCTCGGCGAATTCGGCTTCTAAGTCGGCAGCCCGCAGGCCGTCCTCGTCGGTGAAGTCCGGCTTTTCGTAGATGGCGTCCTTTTCCTTCATGACTTCGTACAGGTGGGCGTTGCCCATGATGACCGTGTCCATGACGGTGTAATCGTCATAGGCGTTCTGGTTCTGCTTCAGAACGGAGACCCGCTTGGTGGGGTCGATGGTGACGGAGCCGTTGGTGGAGTCCAATTCCCCCGTCAGGATGCGCAGGAACGTGGATTTGCCCGCGCCGTTGGCGCCGATGATGCCATAGCAGTTGCCGGGGAGAAATTGCAGGTCAACGTGCTGGAACAGCCACTGACCGCCAAACTGCATACCGAGATTGCTTACTGTAATCATTTCTTACTCCTTAAACCTTTTAACCTTTTTCGCGGCAGCATACCGCTGCACATAACTATACAGGATAATCATACCACATAATTTGAAATAATCAATCACGATTGCGCCAATTATGAATAAATCGAGAAATTTTTCCGAAAGCCCTTGCTTTTTTCCACAGGTGCGCTATAATGTTAGCACTCAAACACCTAGAGTGCTAAACAAACCAAGGATGTGTATTGATTATGGAAAAGCAGCAATTCAAAGCGGAGTCTCAGCGTCTTCTTGACCTGATGATCAACTCCATTTATACCCACAAGGAGATTTTTCTTCGGGAGATCATCTCCAACGCCTCCGACGCCATCGATAAGCTGGCCTATACGGCGCTGACCGACGACAAGGTGGGCATCAACCGGGACGAATTTGCCATCACCATCACCCGCGACCCCGAAAACCGCACCCTGACCGTTTCCGATAACGGCATCGGTATGTCGAAGGACGAAATGATCGAGAATCTTGGCACCATCGCCAAATCCGGCTCCCTGGGCTTCAAGCAGGCCATGGAGAAGAACGAGGACATCGACATCATCGGTCAGTTCGGTGTCGGTTTCTATTCCGCCTTTATGGTGGCTTCCTCCATCACCGTTATCTCCAGGAAGTACGGCGAGGACAAGGCATGGAAGTGGGTTTCCGACGGCGCAGACGGCTATACCATCGAGGAAACGGAAAAGGACGCCCCCGGCACCGATGTGATTATGACACTGAAGGCCGATACCGAGGACGAAAAGTATTCCGAATATCTGGAAGAGTACGAAATCCGCAGCCTGATCCGCAAGTATTCCGACTATATCCGCTACCCCATCCGGATGGAGGTCACCAAATCCCGCCCCGTGGAGGAGCCGAAGGACGAGAACGCCGAGGGTGAGGAGGATAAGGCGCCCAAGTACGAGTCCTACACCGAGATGGAGACTTTGAACTCCATGGTGCCCATCTGGCAGCGGGACAAGAAGGACGTTACGGAGGAAGAGTACGAGACCTTCTACCGGGACAAGTTCTTTGACTACAATAAACCCCTGCGCACCATCCATTACAACGTGGAGGGCAACGTTTCCTTCAAGGCGCTGCTGTATATCCCCGGCAAGGCGCCTTACGATTTCTATACCAAGGATTACAAGCGGGGCTTGCAGCTGTACAGCAGCGGCGTGCTGATTATGGACAACTGCGAAGACCTGCTGCCCGAGCATTTCCGTTTTGTCCGCGGCGTTGTGGACAGCCAGGATCTGTCTCTGAACATCAGCCGTGAAATGCTTCAGCATAACCGCCAGCTGACCATCATCGCCCGGAACATCGAGAAGAAGATCAAGTCCGAGCTGAAAGCCATGCTGGAAAACGACCGGGAGAAGTACGAGGAATTCTACGCCGCCTTTGGCCGTCAGCTGAAGTACGGCACCGTCTCCGACTACGGCGCGCACAAGGAAGCGACCCAGGATCTGCTGCTGTTCTACAGCCACAAGGAGGGCAAGCTGATCTCCCTGAAGGAGTATGTGGACGCCATGGCTGAGGGTCAGGAGAAGATTTATTTCGCTCCCGGCGAAAATAAGGAGCGCCTGAGCAAGCTGCCCCAGGTGGAGACTCTGACCAAGCGGGGTTATGACGTGCTGCTGTTCACCGAGGACGTGGACGAGTTCGTGCCTCAGACCCTGATGACCTACATGGAGAAGCCCTTCTGCAACGTTTCTACCGAGGATTTGGGCTTGCAGACCGAGGAGGAAAAGAAACAGGCGGAGGAAAAGGCCGAGGAAATGAAAGGGCTGCTGACCTTCGTGAAGGAAACCCTGGGCGACCGGGTCAAGGAGGTCAAGCTGTCCTCCGAGCTGGGCAGCCACCCCGTGTGCATGACCCCTGCCGAGGGCATGAGCTTCGAGATGGAAAAGTATATGAAGCGGGCGAATCCTGAGTTTGCCTTCACCGTGGGTCGGGTGCTGGAGCTGAACCCGGAGCATGAGGCGGTGCAGGCCATGCAGAAGGCCATGACCGAAGACCCCGAAAAGGCCAAGGACTACGCAAAGCTTCTGTGCTGCCAGGCGCAGCTCATGGCGGAGCTGCCGCTGGACGACCCCTATGCTTACACCGAACTGGTGTGCAGGCTGATGAAGTAACTCCTGAAAATAAAAGGATTGCTTTTACTGCGTCCGTATGATAAAATATCCCCACCGAAAGAAAGGGAGGGTTTTGTATGTCCTACACATATTCGTATATCAGTGACGCCATGGCGAACGGACTCCTGTCCGGGATTTTCAGCGGCGTTCCCACGACGCTGATCGGCATTGCCACCTATGTATTAAGCGCCCTGGGGCTTTACACCATCGCCAAGCGCCGGGGGCTGAACCACCCGTGGCTGGCCTAGATTCCCGTGGCCAGCGCGTGGATCGTGGGTTCGCTTTCCGATCAGTATCGCTATGTGGTCAACGGGGAGAATAAGTCCAAGCGGAAGGTTCTGCTGACGCTGAACATCATTACCACAGTGCTGAGCCTGGTGATGGTCGCGTGCGGAATCGGAATGGTGGCGCAGGCGCTGATCGGCGCTGCGGGAGGCATCGACGAGGAGGCCATGGTGCAGGCCGTGATAGGGCCGCTGGTGGGCGTGCTGGGGCTGTGTCTGCCCCTGGTAGGCGTTGCCATTGCCTACGCGGTGATCTATTACATGGCGCTGTACGATATCTTCCGGTCTCTTGACCCCAATAACTGCGTGCTGTTTCTGGTGCTGAGCATCGTGTTCAGCGTGACGGAGCCGTTCTTCCTGTTCTTCAACCGGAACAAGGACGGCGGAATGCCCCCCAGACGCCCTGAGCCGGTCTGTATGCCCCCGGAACCGGACTGGTGCGATAACAGCCAGGACACAGGCAATACGGATTTCCTGTAATAAGACAAAAATCCTGCTTTTCTTCGGAAAGGCAGGATTTTTATGGTGTCGATGGGATTTTTGAATGTCCGCTTTGTGCGGGCAAATGTTTCCGGTGCGGAACCATCTTTTTCCTGCCAGCCGGTTGACAACCGGGAAAATATCCGGTATACTAGGCAATATGCAATAAAAGACGGCTTCATTATTGGAGGAAATGACAAATGGTTATCAAATGGGATGTGACCATCCCCAAGCTGTCCGGGGATACCCCCCGCAGAGCGTACATCTATCTTCCGGAAAGCTACGACGAAGAACCCGACCGGCGGTATCCCGTCATGTACATGTTCGACGGGCATAACGTTTTCTTTGACGAGGACGCGACCTTCGGCAAATCCTGGGGCATGAACGACTACATGGAGCGCACCGGAAAGCAGCTCATTATCGTAGGCGTGGAGTGCAACCATCAGGGCAACTGCCGGCTGTCGGAGTATTCCCCCGTGACCTTTGAAAATGCCGAGCTGGGGAAAATCCGGGGCAGGGGCAGCCTCACCATGAACTGGATGGTAAACGAACTGAAGCCCTACATCGACGGGCATTTCCGCACCCTGCCCGACCGGAGAAACACCATTCTCGCGGGCTCCTCCATGGGCGGCCTGATGGCGCTGTACGGCGCGGCGGCCTATAATTCCGTTTTCCAGCGGGCGGCCTGCCTGTCCCCCAGCCTTTGGGTCGCGCCGGGAAAGGTGATGGAGCTGATCGCCAGGGCGCGTATCCGCCCGGACACGACCATCTACATGGACTACGGGGAAAATGAAATGGCCAACCATGTGGCAAGCCAGGCGGTCATCCCCTCCGCGGTGTATCTGCTGCTGACCAAGGGGGTCAATCTGGCCTTCCGGATTGTCCCCGGAGGCAATCATTCGGAGGCCAGCTGGGAAAAGCAGATTCCCATTTTTATGGAGTGCCTGGGACTTTAATGGAGAGAGCGAGAGGGGAAAGAAATGGAAATTCGCTACGAAAAGCATTGGAGCGGCTGGCTGAACCGGGATATGGAGTTCAAAATCTACGGCAGCTGCGGCAAGCCCGTGATTTTTATTCCCTGTCAGGCGGGGCGGTTCTGGGATTTTGAATCCTTCCAAATGGTGGACTACTGGGCGCCCTGGATCGAGTCCGGCAAGTGCATGGTCTTCTCCATCGACACCATCGATAACGAAAGCTGGGCAGCCATAGGCGCGGACAACCGCTGGCGCATTGAGAATCACGAAAAGTGGTACCACTACGTGGTGGATGAGCTGGTGCCTTATATTAAGCACATCGCCGGTATGGCCAACGGACACGATCAGGGCATTATGACCTTCGGCGCGTCCATGGGCGCCATGCACGCCGCGAACTTTTACTACCGCCGTCCCGACCTGTTTGACAGCTGCTTCGCCATTTCCGGCCTGTACGACAACAAGGAGTTCTTCGGCGACTACTGCGACGAACTGGTGTACGCCAACTGCCCCTGCCTGTATTTGCAGAACATGCCCGATAACCACTATTACAAGGCCATCTACAACAGCCAGAAGAGCCTGATCGTCTGCGGTCAGGGCGCGTGGGAGGAGCCGCTGCTGGAATCCACCCGCTGGCTGGACACGGTCTGCTGCCAGAAGGGCATCCACACCCGGTTTGAATACTGGGGCTACGACGTTGACCACGACTGGCCGTGGTGGTACAAGATGGTGCAGACCTACCTGCCTTGGTTTTTAGGCTAAAGATATAAGGAGTGAAACACATGAAGAACTTCGTATTCATCTCCCCGAATTTCCCCATGACCTACTGGAAATTCTGCCGGGAGCTGAAGAATAACGGTATGCGGGTGCTTGGCATCGGCGACAGCCCCTATGACGACCTGCTTCAGGAGCTGCGGGACAGTCTGGACGAATATTATAAGGTTTCCAGTCTGGAAAATTACGACGAAGTGTTCAAGGCCGTCGCCTTCTTCACCTACAAATACGGCAAAATCGATTGGCTGGAAAGCAACAACGAATACTGGCTGATGCGGGACGCGGCCCTGCGCACCGAGTTCAACATCACCACAGGCCCCAAGCTGGACGAGATGGATAAGATCAAGTTCAAGTCCTGCATGAAGAAGTATTACGCCAAGGCCGGTATCCCCACCGCCCGGTATCATCTGGTGGAGGGGCTGGAGGACGCCCTGAAATTTGCCCACACCGTGGGCTATCCCGTGGTGGTCAAGCCGGACAACGGAGTTGGCGCCTGCAATACCTACAAGCTGCAATCCGACGAGGACGTCCGGTGGTTTATCAGCAATAAGGACGACGCCGTGTACATCATGGAGGAGTTCGTCAACGGCTATGTCCAGACCTTCGACGGCATCGTGGACTCCAAGGGGCAGATGCTGTTCGAGTCCGGCAATATCACGCCCCTGTCCATCATGGACATCGTGAATACCCAGGGGGATTCCGTATACTATCTGGTGAAGGAGCTTCCGGAGAAGATCCGCAAGGCAGGGCTTGCCACTGTGAAAGCCTTCGGCGTGAAAAGCCGCTTCGTCCATCTGGAATTCTTCGTTCTGAACGAAGATCAGGCGGGATTGGGCAAAAAGGGAGACGTGATCGGTCTGGAGGTCAATATGCGCCCCTCCGGCGGCTACACCCCCGAGATGTACAACTACTCCCAGGAGACCGACGTATACAAAATCTGGGCGGACATGGTGGCCTTTGACTGCAACACCAAACCCATCGGCGCCCATCACTTCTGCGCCTTCTACGGCCGCCGGGACGGACGGCGCTACAAGCTGGACGATTACGAGGTCATGATGAAGTATGGCAGCAAAATGGTCATGTGGGGACGCATTCCCGACGCCCTCTCCGGCGCCATGGCGAACCAGATGTACGTGGCCAATTTCGACACGGAAGAAGAAATGATGGCCTTCTACAAAGACATGGCCGCAACATACGAAGGATAAAAGAGAACGACAGCCACGGCGGGTTTTCCTGCCGTGGCTGCTGTTGAAATTTATGCAGATATATGGTATAGTGAAGCCCGACAAGAAGGGAGAGTATGACATGAAGAAAATAACATGTATGCTGCTTGTGGGATTGCTTATTTTTGCACTATGTGCGTGTTCACAAAATAAGCAGTCTGCAATGTATATAAAGCCAAGTGTTTTTTCGGAGGAAACCCAAGATGTTCTCAGCCTGTTTGATGATGAAATCCAGTTCTTCGACATTTCGTTTGATGAGACTGCGAAATCCTATGCAGTATCGATTTGGGTCTATCGTGACGGTGAATGGGTTGAAGATGGAACAACGGCTGGAAACATTGACCATTTAGCCGGGAGAATAGCTGTGAGGCTGACGGAAACAGGCTGTGATTTATATACCATCGATGAAAACGGCCATGTTAAGTATAGCTTCCCGACTGTAGACACGCCATTTGACGAATCCACAGGAATTGGCGGGACAAGAATTGACCGGGAGATACCGATTGCGCTGAATAAAGAAATACCTCTTTGGGTCAAAATAGGGACAACCGCGAACAGTATGCGCGTTACGGATGTAACGGACGATTTCAGAAATGCTGAGTGCAATGCGGGAATCGCCGTTACCCTTACGGTATCTAATGTAGAGGTGGACGCAAAATGAGTACAAAGAAAGCCATCGGCGATTCATTTGCTGCAATATTCATTTTACTTATTTCGCAGCTTATCGCCCAGGGCATTGCAACCGCGTTTGGCCTGATAAAAGTCCCGTCCGGAGTCTGCAATATAATTGCGGGGGCTTTATATGCCGGATTGGCGTATGCTTTCCTGAAAATCTTTGCCGCCAAAATTGTGAAGCTGCCTATGGCGGAGCTGGGGATGCCGGAATTTGCCGTTAAAAAGAGATGGATTCTGACGGCTGTATTATTGCCGTCCCTGGTCAAAGGGAGCTACCTTCTGGCGTTCAGCGGTCAATACGTTTCGTCCAATATGAGCGGAACGCAAATTTTCAATACATTAAGCGCGGGCATTGCGTTTACCGGAATTGCGGCTGGATTTGTTGAAGAAATGGTATTCAGAGGTGTTATTCTGAATGTATTAAAGAAAAAGTGGAATATTAAGGCGGCGGTTATTGTCCCCTCGATATTATTTGGTTTTGTGCATATTCTGGGGATGAATTTTTCGGTAGGCAGTTGCTTGCTGGTCATTCTTGCCGGTACGATGGTCGGCGTTATGTTTTCCTTGATTGCAATCGAAAGCGGCTCCGTCTGGAACAGCGGGATTGTACACGCCGCCTGGAATATTGTGATAATCGGCGGAGGACTGGCCATCGGGGAAAAAGCGGATGAATATTCCGTAATGACGTACGTTCTTGACTCCAAATTATTTGCCGTTACGGGCGGCGAATTTGGCGTTGAGGCATCCGCCATTTCACTGGTGGGATACATAATTGTGGCCGGTATGGCGCTTGCCATGATCCGGTCAGAAAAGAAAGTAGATCGGGTGCTTTAATGTGAAACCGAACGCCCCGGGCAGATGCCCGGGGCGTTTTGCGCTTATATCACAGTTTATGAAAAACCGGCTGCCGGTTTTCGAAGGTACAGACGTACCCAAAAATGTCTTTCAGAATGTCACAGGCGCGGAAGGTGTACTGCCCCACCCGGTTGCAGCGGTGGGCGTCGGAGCCGACGGTGACGATCTCGCCCCCCAGCTCCCGGAAGCGCCGGAAAATGTCGGCGGAAGGAAGAAAATCGCCGCAGCGGTCAACGCCGCTGGTGTTCATTTCCAGCCCCTTGCCCTTTTTGACCAGAACCCGGAGAATTTCGTCGATGACCTCCCGGTGGGCGCCATAGGACAGGGGCGCATGGGTGGGGTGACAGGGGGGCTTGCTGATGTAGGTCAGGTGCGCCAGTACGTCGAAATCCCCGTGAACCTGAACACAGGCCAGGGTTTCCTCCAGATACCGCTGCTCCACCTGATGAACGGTCTTTCCCTGCCAGAACGGCTCAAAATACACGTCAAACCCGTCCACAAAATGGATGGAGCCGAGGACGAAATCAAAGGAACGCCGGGCAAGGTCTTTCCGGAACTGCGCCGGATTATCCCGGGTAAGGCCGAACTCCACACCCCGCCGGATGGTCAGCCCGGGAAGCGAAAGATGGTCGTATTCTGCGTTGTAGTCCTCCGTGCGGAAGGTCAGGTCGCCCATCTGGCCGGTGGGGTCATAGTCCAGATGGTCGGTGAAGCAGATTTCCTTCAACCCGGCGTCCAGCGCCGCCTGCGCCATGGCGCGGCCGGTGTCGTGGCCGTCAAAGGAAACCCGGGAATGCATGTGGAAATCAAACATCTCTCTCTTTCTCCTCCCAAAACAGGCGGAACGCCGTGGGCAGCGCCGCCTGGGCGTCGATCTGCTCTGCCGTGAACCAGGAAAAATTGCCGGACGCTTCGGCAATCTCCAGATAAATTCCCTTCATATTCCACTGAATGTGGGTAAAAATGTGCTTTCTCGAAACTTCCCACAGAATTTCCCGGGGACGAAGCCCCATCCGCTCCACCTCGGCCAGCGCCTGAGCCGTATCCAGATGTCCGGCCACATTGGGAAACTGCCACAGCCCCGCGAGAAGCCCCTTGTCCGGGCGCTTTTCCAGAGCGTATTTCCCGTCGCATTGCAGAATGAACACTGTCCTATCCTCCTGCCGCCGCTCCCGCTTGGGGGACTTGACGGGGAGATCTTCCGCGGTGCCGTGCTGATATCCGAGACAAATCTCCCGACAGGGGCAGCTGCCGCATTCCGGCTTCCGGTTGGGGCCGCAGACGGTGGCGCCCAGCTCCATCAGCGCCTGGGTGAAGTCACCGGCTTCTTTTGGATAAATGGCGGTAAGCCTTTCCCGGACGCCTGCCTTCACGGCGGGCAGATCGATAGGGGCGGGGTCATCCGTCAGCCGGGAGAAGACCCGCAGCACGTTGCCGTCCACCGCCGGGACGGGGAGGTCAAAGGCGATGGAGCAGATGGCACCCGCAGTATACTCGCCGATACCGGGCAGCGCCAGAACCGCATCGTATTCCCCGGGAAATTGGCCGTTGTAGCGCTCCTGAATGACCTGCGCGGCCTTTTTCAGATTCCGCACCCGGCTGTAATAGCCCAGCCCCTCCCACAGCTTGTGCAGAGCATCGTCGTCACAGCTTGCCAGAGCCTCCACAGTGGGAAGCGCGGCAAGGAAGCGGGCATAGTAGCCCTTGACGGCCTCCACCCTTGTCTGCTGGAGCATGATTTCTGACAGCCAGATGTGGTAAGGCGCCTTGGTTTCCCGCCATGGCAGGCAGCGGTGGTTTTCCCGATACCAGGGGAGCAGCAGCTCGGGGAGCATATGCAAATCCAGATTATCCATACCCAGTGTCTCCTTCTGGTGAACATTTTACACCAGAAGCACCGGCACTGTCAAGGCGGCGTGGAGGGGAAGATAAAAAAGTTGGAAAAAGCGAAAATAGCACTTGCTTTTTTCTAAGAGATGTGGTATTATACTCAGGCATTTGGAAGAAGTGCGTATGCGCCAGTAGCTCAGTTGGATAGAGTGACTGACTACGAATCAGTAGGTCGGGGGTTCGAGTCCCTTCTGGCGTACCATGACGAGTGTTCTTATAGGATTTGATCCTTTGAGAACACCCGTCATTTTTATTGTCTATTTTGCGCCGGTTCGTAGCTGACATAGACACCTCTGCGGGTGTTGACAGTTACATCAGGCACGGGTATGGACGGGGTATCCGGGATAAACAGAGCACCGACACAGTTGTAGTAGATGGTCAATTCCTGAACCCATTCGCCGTTGATTTTCTTGGCTTGGTGAACCTCAATGTGGTTGACCAATTCGTTCAGCATCCGGGGTGTCAGCTTCTTAGCACGGGTATACTTGCGGTTTTTAACCGTTTTATTAAAAACCAGTATCACACCAGCGATTGCCTCCGGCCCCGCTGCTGTCTGTCCCGAAACGTTTCCGATAAATACAGTAGATTATTTCACATTCATATGGTACAATCATTTTATCAAGCTGAACTTTTGGGGTGGACATATATGAGTCTGAATACAAATTCGCATACTTTGCCAACTGCATCTGATTTATCAACTGAAAAACGCAGCATATGTCTCATGAACGACTCCTTCCCTCCGGTGATTGACGGCGTGGCCAATGCGGTCACCAACTATGCCTCCGTCATTCAGCGCAGCTATGGCGACGCTACCGTAGTAACACCCTACTATCCCGACGCCGACGACAGCATCTACTCCTTTCCGGTGCTGCGCTATCCCAGCATCGATACGACGAAGCTGGTTGGCTACCGGGCAGGTCTGCCCCTGTCCCCGGAGCTCATGGCACAGGTTGAGGGGCGTCACATTGACCTGATCCACAGCCACTGCCCCGTCACCTCCACAATCCTCGCCCGGATGCTGCGGCAGCGTCTGCATGTGCCGCTGGTGTTCACCTACCACACCAAGTTCGACATCGATATTGCCAATGCCATCCATAGCAGGCTGCTGCAGGAGGCCTCCATCAAGCTGCTGGTGGAGAACATCTCCGCCTGCGATGAGGTATGGACAGTCAGCCGCGGCGCAGGAGAAAATCTCCGATCCCTGGGCTATCAGGGAGACTACATCGTCATGCCCAATGGCGTGGACATTCCGTCCGATCGCTTGCCGGAGGAGACGGTGCGCGCCGTAAGCGAAGGTCTTGACCTGCCGGAGGGTGTGCCGCTGCTGTTGTTCGTGGGACGCATGATGTGGTACAAGGGACTGCGGATCATTCTGGATGCGCTGAAAAAGCTGAAAGGCGAAGGGCAGGACTTCCGCATGGTGTTTATAGGCAAGGGTACCGATGGAGAGGCCATCCGTGCCTATGCTGAAGAACTGTGTCTGGGCGACAAGGTATTCTTCCTGCCCCCCTGCTATGACCGGGAAATTATCCGGGCATGGTATTGCCGTGCCGATCTGTTCCTGTTTCCCTCCACTTTCGATACCAACGGTCTGGTCGTGCGTGAGGCGGCGGCCTGCGGCCTTGCCAGCGTGCTGATAGCCGGAAGCTGCGCCGCCGAGGACGTTACCGATGGGCGCAACGGCTTTTTCATTGAAGAAAACGCCGCTTCCCTGGCGGCGATGCTGCGCCGTCTGCTGCCCCAGCGAGAGCTGCTGCGGCAGGTCGGTGAAAACGCCCGGCGGGAAATCTACATCTCATGGGATACTTCCATTGCCAATGCCTGCCGTCGCTATGAGGTGGTGCTTGACAACTTCCGCCGGGGGATCTATCCCCCACGCGACACCCGGGTGGACGAATTGCTGCTGGACACGGCAGAGTCGCTGGACGCCATCAACCGTCTTCGTGCCATCCCCCAGCAGCTGCGCGCTGCCATGGACGAGGATGTCCGTCAGTGGCATGACGGGATACAGGAGAACCGTCTGAATGCCCAGGAAAATCGCCAGAAGTTACAGGAAAAGCTATCGCAATTGCGCCAGCAGATCGACCGATATCTGTAAGGGCGTTTATGGCAGCACCGCATAATTTGGCAAGAAGACTCAGCCAGGATTCTTGTCCCAATTCAAAGTTTGGGAAACGAAGGAATCCTGTATTGGTCAATTCCAGAAGGAATCCGCGTAAAAAGGAAAACAGATGTTTTTTTGAAAAGGCTGCCTCAACGTGACTTTGCAAAATCACGTTGAGGCAGCCCTTTGTCTGTACACAAAAAGAGAATCCCCGCAGGAACTCCCCCGGTTACAGGCTTCGCAAGTTTCCGCGACCCAATCACCGGGTGCAAGTATAACGCGAACATCCTGGTTCTGCCGGCCGGTCTTCCGCAATCCGTATTCAGGGTAGACTATGCCGGAATAGTCCCTTCCTATGGCAATACCGCACAAAGAAGTGCCAGGAGGTTCTTTAGAAAAATCTTCCATTCCCCATTTTTCTGCGTGTATAAAGGTGAAGACACTAAAAAGGAGGCGGCGACATGGATGACAGTGAAATTCTCGATTTGTATTTCGCCCGGTCGGAACAGGCCATTGTTCAGACTGACCAGAAATACGGATTTTATTGTTACAGTATTGCCAAACGTATTTTATCCGACCCTCTGGACGCTGAGGAAAGCGTCAACGACACCTATTACTCCGCGTGGAAGCTGATTCCGCCCCGCAGACCCCAACGGTTTTCCACCTTCTTAGGGAAGATCACCCGGAATCTCGCCATCGACCGCTGGCGGAAGAATACCGCCGAAAAGCGGGGGAAGGGGGAGACGCAGGTGCTGCTGGACGAGCTGGCAGAGTGCGTCGCCGGAAGCGAAAGCCCGGAGACGGAGCTGCTTCGCAAGGAGCTGACCGCCTCGCTGAACCGCTTTCTGCGGAAGCTCCCGGAAAAAGACCGCACCGTCTTTCTGCTCCGGTACTACTATGCCGGTACAAAGGACGATATCGCCCGGAAGACGGGGCTGTCCTCCAATCAGGTGAAGTACATTCTGCAAAAAGTTAGAAAACAGTTGGCCGACACACTCAAAAAGGAGGGTTTACAATGACGGCTTATCAGCTTTTCCGGGGACTGACCGGCGTGGACGGGGAACTGCTGGCGGCGGCAGAGCTGGTGGATTCCCGGAAGGAACCCGCCCCAAAGAAACTGCCCGCAAGGAAAATCTGGCTTGTTGCAGCGGTCATTGCGCTGGCGCTGCTGCTGGCGGGCTGCGGAATCGCCTATGTGCTCAGTCTGAGACAGCTTGAGCTGGGAACCCAGACGATCCCCCTGCCCACTGATGCGTCGCAGGACGGCACGGCTCCCACCGAAACCGAAGTGCAGCTGACGGTATTCTCCCTTCAGGGAATCGAAGGGACGCCCAACTATCAGGCGAATCAGGAGTGGCTGGCGTTCACCCAGAGCTATACCCCCTCCGGCGGCGAGTACTGGGACAGCGACCCGGCTTACTGGGCGTACAGCGTTCAGGATCAGACGATGGTGGACAAGCTGGACGGGATCTGCGCTAAATACGGGCTGAAGGTGATCGGAAAGGCGTGGCACGAGCAGGTTGACTGCAACAAGTTCCTTCCCCTGCTTGGCATTGACAGCCTGCTGAAGCCCGATACCGATGCAACGCTCTCCATTCCCGCGGGACGCTATTTCCCGGGCGGCTCCTTTACCATTTACGGTACGCTGAATCTTGGAGACGCGGCGGAGATGTTTACCTACCAATGCGTCAAAAAGGACGTTTTCTACGACGTATTCGGCTACACGAATCCGGATAGCGTTACCGAGAGAAACTATACCACATCGGACGGCGTACCCATCCTGTTTCTGGAATCGGAGCAGAGCGGCATGATTCTGGCAGACCGGGAGGACTGCTTCCTGAGCCTGAGCATCATGCTGGACGGGAACGTCAGTCTCGAGGAAATCGCCGAATGCTTCGACTTTACGATTCAGCCACAGGCGCCCGACGCCACCGCGGCGGACGCACGGGAGCAGGCTTCCAATGCGGAAATCATCAGCACACAGGACGACCCGAATATTGGCAGGCGTGCCACGTATGCTGAGTACGTAGAAGACTTAATCCGGGGCGACGAGTTCCATACCTCTACCGATCCGGAGTACACACCCCCTGTCCGGACCTATGCGTTTTATGACGCGGACGGTAATGGGACAGACGAACTGCTTATTTTCGCCGATGGCTACATTTGCGGCATTGTCGGTATGAGGAACGGCGTCACGGATGAGGGGAAGGTCTACCATCTGGTTCCGTGTGAAGATCGTGTTTTCATTGAATGGGATGTGGTAGAAGATGGCATTGGTGAAGACTGGTACCACATCTTCCGTTTCGCCAACAATGACGACCCGGTCTTCTCCAACCCGAAGGAACGAAGCATCGTCCGGCTGAAAAAGGACGCGGAGGGGAACTGGTGGCGGACATCCTCCACAGACCATTATGCGGATTTTGACACCAGAATCACGGAGGAAGAAGCGAAAGCCATCTTAGATTCCTATACTCCCATTCAACTGGAAACCCATCCCCTTTCCGAATTCAAAGAGCCATAACGAGCGAAACAGCGCCCCGTTTCCCCACAAGCCGGGAACCGGGGCGCATTTTGCTGTTGGCATCCAGAATGGAGCGTGGCATAATAGTTGTACATACAACGATGTATCTACAACGAGTCAGGAGGCTGCCATGGACATTACGGAACGGAAAATCACCAAAATCGCCCGGGAGGCGGAAAAGCTGGTTCTGCGCACCATGCGGGAAACCGGCGTCGGCACGGCGGAGATCGACCTGATCCATGCCCTGCGCCACAATCCCGGCTGCACCCAGGCGGCGCTGGCGGAGCTGTTGCACGCGGACAAAGCCGCCATCGCCCGCAGAACAAAAAATCTGGAAGCGAAGGGCTACCTCGTCCGCCGGGACGCCCCCAACGACCGGCGCAGTCAGCTGCTGTACCCCACGGAAAAGGCGGAGAACCTGAAATCCTCCAAAGCGGAGATCGAAGCGGCCTTTTACGAATATCTGATGAACACACTGACCAAGGAGGAAGCCGCCGCTTTTGCCGGGACGCTGAACAAACTCTACGCGGCATCCAAGGCGGAAAGCCGGGCAGGCTTTTCCCACTTTCGGTTCACTGTTCCGGTACAATGCCCGTGAGGGAAAATTCGTAGCGCATGGCCAGTGCCTTGAACAGCTTCTGCATCACCTGTTCGGCAATCGCCCGGATGTCCAGCCCCTCGACGAAGCGGATGACCTGCTCCACTTCTTCCTTCGGGACGTTGTACGCCCGCAGGCTCATGGTGAGAAACAGCCGCAGCTTCTTTTCCAGGGTCAGCTCCTCGTCGCAGGGGTGCGCCATGTAGCCGCGCATGATGCTGGCCGAGCCGATCTCCATATTGTAAAAGTCCCGCTCCGTGGCGTCGGGCAGATAGCTGCCAAAAATGCCGTGCAGCTCCTTCGCCGTCTCCCGGAGAATGTATTCGGAGGCTTCCTTCTCCGTGTAGGCTTCGATGTAGATTTCCCGGAGATTTTCGTTCAGCTCCGTCAGCGTTATCTGGATGGCCGTCTCCACCGCGTAGACGTAGACCGGCGGCAGCTTTGCCCCCGCCTCATCCCGCGCCATGGCGAACTGGTTGGAGAACATGAATTCCACCAGCTCCGTCAGGACGCCGTCCTTGGCGCGAAAGATGTTTTGGAAGGTGCTGTAGGAAACATCCGCCTTTTTGATAATCTCTGCCAGCGTCGAACGCTTGTAGCCCTTTTCCAGAAAGAGCCGCACACAGACGGTGAGAATACGCTTTTTTGCAGGCAGACTTGCACTTGTAATAGCCATAGGGGTCACTCCTCTTTTGAAGCGGTAATACCATTAGTTTACCACATCCCGGGGAGAAGCGCAAGCACTTTTCCGGGGGCATGGGGGCCTTTTCCAAAAGGAATCTTAAGAAACGCCGGCATCGGCTTTCCGGGGCGGACGACTACATCACGAAACCCTTTTCTCCGGCGATCCTCCGGGCGCGGGTAAACGCCCGGCTGCGCCGGGAAACGAAATTCTCCTGGGTGGAACTGGACGGCTTCCGGTTCGATTTTGACCGGATGGGGCGGATTTCTGTGGACGAAAACGCCCTGTCCGTCACGGTGAAGCGTCTGCGTGGCAAGCTGGAGGACAACTCCTCCGGCCTCAATACTTAAGGCAACACCGCACAATTGCATCCGCGAGTCTCAGCCGTCTTTTTGTCAAATTATGCGGTGTTGCCCGAAATCAACTTCTTCTTCCCTGACCCTCTCGGCCTGGATTCCGCCCGCTTGACGACGCCGTTCCGAAAATAGGTTTCCTCAAACTTCCCAAAGAAAACGAATAATCCGAACCCATCTCCCACAGGGAAGAACTGGTTCGGATTATATTTGTTTGGTGCCGCTGACCGGGCTCGAACCGGTACTCTGGAAACCAGAACGAGATTTTAAGTGCTATCCCTTATTCCTACAGTAGCGTAAGATAGCAACCTCAAGCTGCCAGTATTTATGACGGTATTTCACCGTATTCATGGCATTTAATCCGCATTTTGAATGACAATGTTCGGTTTTCTTTGGAAACACGTCTTGAAAACGCGAATAGTCATTTGAAAAGATTTGATGCGGATTTTGATGAGTTGGAGGGATCTTTGAGCGGATATGCACCCCAAAGCTTACCAGACAAGGAGGAGATTTCATGCAGAGCAGAAAATACTATGAAGCCTACTGGAGCCAGTACGACGATGTCGTAACCCTAAACGAGTTTCGCAAAATGCTCGGCGGTTTGGGAGAGGTTCAGGCCAGACGGCTGCTTCAAAACAAAACTGTTAAGAGCTTCAAAATTCGTGGCGAGTACCACATTCCAAAGCAATGTGTCATCGACTATGTATTGAGCACCCATTACGCAAAGTACAGACAAATCCTCAAGGCTCAAATACCATAACAGAAATCAATATGCTTTTCTCGAAAGGGTGTCGCGAAACGCGACACCCTTTTTCATATCCCCAAAACGAAGCGTAAATCAACAAAACTCATTAGGAGGTATATACCATGATTGACCCTACAGTATGGGGACCTATCATTTTGAAAATCACAGCAGAGCAGCGTTACTTCCCCAAGAAGGAGTTTGGAATTACAGAGGTCGATCTGAGACTCCAATCCTTACAAGATGTAAGTGAACTGATCAATGGCCTCGCCAGTATCGCCTTTTATGAATTCAATCATGAGCACCAGCGCACTGAGAGGGCTGATTGCGCTCTCAACCTTGTCTGGCTGTTAACAGAAGCAATCCCCAAGGAGGCCATCAGCAATCCAATCGATCCCTCTGAATGCAACCCCAATTTTTGGGATGATTATGATAATTATGATGATTATTATGATTGTGTAGCACCGAACAGGCGATGGTGCGATGATCCAATGTAAGAAGGGTCGTGGTATTCAGAGCGGCAAAATACAGGCAGATATGAAATGAAATGTTTTGAACCATCTGCTATACTGAAAGCAGAGGTGTTCGCTTGTGGATTATGATTTGAATTATGCGAAACAGTTTCTGGGGTTGCTCGCCAAGCAAGCCCGTGAAGAAAAAGAATGGGATCAGGAGTATCTGGCTGATGAGTTAGACATCGATATCCACACTGTCCGCAAGATAGAAAGCGGTCAGGGCAATATCGCGTATGATCTGCTCACGGAAATCATTCATACGCTGGAAATTTGCCCGCAGGTTCTCTTCTATGTTGATGAAGCGGATAAAGGCATGAAAATGGACAGGCTTTACAGGGAACTGCTTCGGCTGCCTCTGGAGGATATCAAGATGGTTGCCGAATCCGCCTATAAGGTCAGAAGATGGCTGGATAGCCAAACTGCCGATTCAGAGAAGGCATAGCCGGTCAGCAAGGGTGTCGCGAAACGCGACACCCTTTGATTCCAAAACCGATATGCCGTTTGGGCAAATAGAGAACCTTCAGTATCGCTAACAAGAGCTGAGGGTTGTTTCTCACTCCTCGGTTTCCACAATCCCGTAGTCGATCAGAATGTTCTCCTTTGCACGAGGAGGAGAAACCATTCCCTGCATTTCATATTGATACCGTTTAACACGCCGAAAGTTGTGAATCAGCTCAGGTGCATAGGCGGCGATCTCACAGTGCGCATACTCAGGCATTTCTGCCAGATCCTCCGCTACATCCTTGATGAGTGCATTGGTCACTTCGTCGATACTCCCGCCAATCTCCACGGCAACCAGTTCGTGCTTTTTGATGTCCTTGTCCAAGTCCCCAAAGGAACGGTACAGAATATACTTCATTTTCTTCACCTTTGTTTCGTCTTGGTCCATATACGATGTGCTAATAGGGAAAATAACAACCCTCAGTATCGTCCTTCCAATACTGAGGGTTGTTATTCACTCTTGGTATCTAGCATCGTCGATTTGACCTCGCTTTCTGCAGATTGGATATCCTTCCTCAGGTATCCGGGAGTTACATGATCATTGGACCCACTCCTTTTCTGTAACTACATGGTACTATAAAAAGCCTGAATTGCAAGATGGAATATGTGATAAAATAGTACAGAACATTCTGTTCAAACAGGAGAAATCCGCATTTTCCGGCAAGTATATGTTGACGGCGATTCTGCGTCATGCTATGATAGTAATGTTGGGGCGGTTTTATTCACCGTCCTGTTTTGTTTATGGGGGTGAATGTATGTGCGGCAGATTCTATGTACCGGAGGACAGCGAAACAGCTATGCTCCGCAAGATCTTAGAAAACCTTGAAACCAGGAATGTATCTGTGAAAACCGGCGAAGTCAGCCCCGGTGATGTTGTTGCTGTCATTGCCAGCAACCGGGAGTTGAAGCCCCAACCCTTTGGAATGTTCTGGGGGTATCACCTTCCGAATGGGAAACTGCTGTTCAATGCCCGCAGCGAGACCGCCGCACAAAAGGCCATCTTCGCAGACGGCATGGCACATCGCCGGTGCCTGATTCCGGCTTCTCACTATTTTGAATGGCAGGACACGCCTGACGGGAAGGCAAAATACGCGATTGCGCCAAAAGAATCCAGTGGTATGCTGTTGGCAGGGATCTACCGCTTTGAAAATAATCTGCCAGTATTCACGATTCTTACCCGCACTCCGTCTGACGATACTGCCATGATCCACGACCGGATGCCCGTCATCCTGCCTCGGGAGGCAGCTGCTGATTGGCTGAATCCAAGATACCATGGGGAAGAAATACTCAGTGCTGCACTCACGAACATGAAGTATCATGAATTGAAGGGTGCCGCGAAACGCGACACCCTTGATGGATATCCAATATAATGTCCAAAACCACATCAACCGACCCATGGATGGCTGATGTGGTTTTCTTACTGCAATGCCGGTTACTTTTCCAACAAATCCTCCATTGTACATCCAAGAACTCTGGAAAGCCTGAGAACGGTTTCGGCGCTGGCTTTGTTGATGTCCTTGTTGCGCTGTTCGTACATCTGGATGGAACGGAGGCTGACCTGGGATCGCTTGGCCAGCTCTGCCTGTGTGCAGCCGTAGGCAGTGCGGATACGCTTCAAATTGGTGTCGGTAAAGAACTCCCGCATCCGGGCATCCATAAGACCTGCAAATTTTGTAATGTCCGCTTCGTGGAGGGTGTAGTACATCTTCTGCAAGTCTTCAAAGGTAACTGCCTTGAAGATGTCGCTGTACCTTCTGCCGGAAAACCACTGATAATACGCGACTGCCCAGCCGATCCAGTATTCTCTGGAACGGCCATAGTGGTCCTGCGGCAAAGCCTCCGGCGCTTTTCCGGTTGTTTCCACAAGAATATCCATTGCCACTTCAATGCCGCTTTTCCCAGCCAGATAGTCCGGTTCGCCATTCTCCATTCGCCTGCTGATCGTGCTGGCAACAAATAGTTTTACAAAGCTGTCTCCAGGAATGATGCAAATATTGATCGCATAGTCAAAGGCATCCCCCAATATGGATTGGGCCTTACTCAGATAGATTTCTTGGTATGCGTGGGTCATCGTTGAGGACACCTCCTCTCATAATGTCCTGAATATACAGGCCATCGTTCTCCTCTTCCAGCATGTCAAGATAAAGCTGATTCGCTTCATCGTCTCTTGCTTTGCGGAGGACATAGTATTTCTCTTTCTCTGCCACATCAAAGCCTTCATAATGGAGTCTCGAAAATGCAAACTGAGATTTGATGACGATTTGCTCCCCCAGTTTTCCCAAGCGCATAGCCCTTGCAAGCTGCTCCACAGAGATTCCGTTGTTCAAGAAGGATTCTGCATAGTCAAAATAGGAATCGTCAGCGCGGTAGCCGGTGATCAGGTCGTAGGCGTTTACATTCACGCTGAAATGGTCAATCAGATAGCACTTGGCCCTCCGGGCCACAGGGGTCTTGATGGAAAACAGACGATGCTCCACCAAGACCGCGATCCAGTTCAGAATGGTGTAATCGGGGCTGTTCAGATTCAGAATGTTCAGATACTCCGTGTCCAGTGTATAGCGGTTGGCAAATCCGTTTCGGAGAGAGGACACGGCCCACTCCTTTGCCAGATCTTCACTTTTCGTGCAGTAGAAGCCCAAGCCGAAGTCATTGTTCTTTTTCCCTTTTCCAAAAGTCGGCTCCTCCACAAGCTGCTCCGAACCATGATACAGCGTTATCAGTTTCTCCATCGGCAGTTCCTCCCATTCGTTTTTTCTTTATAATATCACCACGGTGATATTAAGTCAACAAAAAATAGTCGAATGAAATGAAGTGTTGTTGCAAGCCTCGGATGGTGTTATAGTGATAGCGGCGTGAGGAGCAGTATCACATGGAATGGTGGTGCAGCTTTTTACACGGGCTTGATTGGCTCCGCCTGATCGAGATAGAAAACACATATCTGCTGCCGGGGCATGATAACTCCCGGCACCCGGTAAGAGCAGCTGGTATTCCACTGCTGCATTTCCGCCATGATTCTGCAAAGCCGCAGGCTGCTGATCTCCATGCTCCTTTTGCCCTTGTAGACTTCCGCCGAAACGCGATGGGAATGAAAATCTTTCTTCGGATATGGTTTCAGAATCAGCGTTTTTCCGTTTTCTCCGATCATAAAACAAATGTTGGCTGGAGACCCGATTAACCGCAGAGCGTCTACAAATATATGGATTCGATTTGCTTTGAGGTAGAACGAGAGATGGGTTTTGCTCATGCAGTACCCTCTGACTTGCAGGTCTTCCACACTTCGGGATGGCTGAAGTCAAACAATATCATCACTTTCTGATTCACTGTCACCAAATGCCCTACCGATCTGTAAGTATAGTCCGGGTCCAGATTCCACTTCTGGTATAACTGCTCGCCAAAAGCCTTTGATTCCAGATTACGCAGGAACTTTTCCTTTTCTCCTTTGATCCAGCGAATGCCGTCTTTGTCAGATGAAGTTACCGGACAAACAAGCAGGCACTTTGTGGTGGGATTCACCTGAATTTTGATGTAATCACAGTAATGCAGTTTTTCCAGAGCCAGCTTGTTAAAAGAGATTCTGGAAGGCCATACCGTGCATGTCGCCTCACACTTCCTTGCGGGATGATGGAACAGGCCGGCATTTACAATCTGATATCCGTCCAGGCTCATTTCTTCGATCGGAATAAATTGACTCATTGGTTACTACCTCCTATGTTTTGTTGGTTGTGATATATCCGTCTGCTAAATTGATCTTGTAGGAATCTTCGTGCTCATCCACCGGGGTTCCAAAGTAATTGCGCCAATCCTCCGGAAGGTAGGACTTCGACTTTTTCCCGTTTACAAACAGCTCAAAGTCCGTTAGTTTGAACAGGTACAGCATTTCCGAATCACAAACAGCTGGCTTTCCCATCATCTTGTATCGGTACTGAGGGTTCCAGCCCATCAAGTCAAAGACTTTTGCCGCAAAGATTTTGCACAGAAGATCTCGATTGGAAAGCTCCTTTTCCCCGCCGCCTCTGGCCCAGCGGAGGGAGTCCGGGGCATCCGGGTCGCAGGGGCGGATGATAAGCCGTTTCTGCTCTGGATGAATTAGAATCTGGATGTGTGTTACTCCCGGAAAACGGCGTAGACATGCCATGTTGAACTTGATTCTGCTGTCCCAGATTGTAATAGCCGGCTCTCTTGTGTGCGCAAACAATTCCGCCTTTGTCACCTGATATCCGGCAAGATTGACCAGTTCTTCCGCTTCCTCGGGATTTTCCTGAAGGATGGTGCTGTCTGCGAAATAGTGTTCAATTTCCTTTGTTTCCATCTATTTTATTCGTTCCTCTCAAAAGATCGTCGATTGTCATTTGTAGTTGTTCTTGACTTGGCCCCATATACTGCTCAACACCGGGAGCGACTACGCTTCTGGCCTGCGAGTGCCACTCGGTATTGGGTGCTATGTAGTAAAAGCCATTCTCTACCGTGTGTTCGTAAAACTCATCGCCAAAATCATTTTCCCATTCCTCCGGGCATAGCGTGATTCGCTTTTTCTGCTTTGCTTCCTCACCACCATCATCTGCCGGAATCAGCATGACAGGGACAGCATTGGGCAGGTTAAACACAATGATCTGCTCCCCCCGGCGGCTTGCCCATGTCCCACGCACTTTGTAGGTGTAGTCCGGGTTCCACTTCATGATAGAGTAGAGTGCATTCCCAAAATGCTGGCAGTTCAGTGTTTTGCTGTATAGCGGTTTCTCTGGGTCGGGTCTCCACCGAATACTGTGGGCATCGGATTCCCGGCAGGGGCGGATCGCCAGCTTTCTTTCCGCTGGATGGAGAAGCAGCTGGACATAAGCAACGCTGTCAAACTTCTGCATACAGAATTTGTTGAACGCGATTCGCTCATTTGTGATATTCAGCGTTGGCCCCTCATAACGAATTTGAAGGAACTGCCCCCTTACTACCTGATAGCCTTGCAAATCAAACGCACTCAGGGATGATTTTTCAATCCGTTTCGCTCTATTGGGCTGCTGCCGGACACTATTGGAAATATCGTAGTAAGTGCCGGGGTCGTCATTGACCCAATGATGATTGATGGGAATGAACCCCCGGAAGATACCCTCGTCAATGACATGCATAACGGGCAAGCCACCGCGCACATGGTGTTTTCTGTTCTCCATCAGTACCTGAACGGCTTCAAACTTTTCTTCCGGGATAATGGCGGTGTGCTTGTCGGTATAGAGATATTGGTCTCTGTCCTGCCTGTTTTTTCGGTGTTTGTGTTCATACAGGTCTGCGGTAAAGGTTTTCCAAGTCAGGACATTACCGCAATATCGTTCGTTGGTCAGGATATAGCCAATAGAGCCGGCATTCCAATCCGTGCCGCCCGCTTTCGTTTCTACGCCAATATCTTTCAGGAATAATGCAATCTGCTCCATGGACCATCCCGTGAGATAGGCATCATATATGAATACAACGATTTTCGCTTCCGATTCATTCACGATCAGCGGTGCATACTTGATGTATCTGCCTGTCACATCTTTCTGCCGGTCGTATCCCAGCGGCGCAGGGGTCAGGAGCTTTCCATCTTTGAAGCGTTGCTGTAATGACCAGTTCATTGCCTCGCTTTTCTTCACCGATTCCTCCTGCGCAAAAGTAGCAAGGAAAGAAAGCATAAACTCTGTATTCTCTGCCAGAGTATAGAGATTGTCCGTTTCAAAGAAAACGCCAACCGGCGGCACTTGGCCTTTCAGCATACGAATAAGAGAAATGCAGTCAACCAGATTTCGGGCAAACCGTGATACGCTTTTGGTTACAATGAGATCGTATTCTCCCCGCCTGCATGCAGCAATCATCTCATTGAACTGATCCCTGTTTTTAAGGGAAGTGCCGGAAATGCCTTCGTCAGCGTATATGTGTTTCAGTTCCCAGTTGGGATGATCCATCACCAGCTGTTTATAATGGGATTGCTGCAACTCAAAGGAAGAAAGCTGCTCATCGTTTTCCGTAGAAACACGACAGTAGGCGCAGACGCGAAAAACGTGCTCGTCTCCATACAGATTGACCTTTGGTTTTGCTGGGATATACGCTTGATAGCGTGCTTCCGCTCTCTGATATACTTGGCGAAGTTCTTCTTTCGCCTGATCCCTCGACATGTACTCACCTTCCACTTTCGGACTCTGGCAGAAGCCAATACCACGCGGTGTCACGCTTTACCGAACGGATTTCCAACTGCTTTTTTACCTGATGAATGGTTCTTTCGCCAATGCCCTCTTTTTTCAGTTCTTCAAGGATATCCGTCGCCTTGGCTGGGCCGTTTGCCAATCGCATTTTGAGAATACTCGTTGCGATCATCTGTTTTGTAGACTTGTCTGGCGGAACTTCAAAAGGCTGCTCCAGCCATTCCACCCGATGATTGGCATCCAGTGTGAAGTACACATCCTTGCTCTTTTGGGTCAAACTACTTTTGACATGATGAATGACTGCAATATCCTCATCCTCCGGCAGTCGTTCGATGTGCAGAACACTTCTGGCAGCTGCAACAAGGTCAATGCTCCCAAGGCCCCAGTACAGGTCTTTGGAACTCTGTTTCTTATTGAGATGTCCTATCAACACAACCGCACAATCATACATAGCAGCCCAGGCTGCTAGTTGGCGAAGCACTTTTCGCATGGCCGCCGCGCTGGCAATATCCGTTTCTCCCAGATACGCCTGAACAGGGTCTATTACAAGGAGCTTTGCGTTAAAGTCAGCGATTGCCCTGCGAATCTTTTCGTCATTCAGCGTGATCCAGTCCGTTTCCTCGTCCAAAAACGCGACATTATTACAATCAGCGCCAGCGTTCAACAGTCGGGGCTTGATTGTGTCGCTGATACCGTCCTCTGAACACTGATAGATGACATGAAGCGGCTTTTTGAGTTTCTTCCCGTCTGGTGAACAGTTCCCGCTGGATGCCGCTGCTATAAGGTTCATCATCAAGGTGGATTTTCCACATCCGGGATCACCTTGCAGCAATGTCAGCTTCCCATACGGGATGAACGGATACCACAGCCAGTCAACAGCCGTTTCGGTGACCCCGGAATACAGCCTCAATTTTCCGTCGCACATATCAATCATTCAGCTACCTCCTCTCTGAGCGGCCTAAAGATGCTACCTATGAAATATGATGGAAATATTATAATTGCAATCTTGCATTTACTCCACAAACTGACGGTTACATTTTCTCGGAGATGTAACTGTCGGTTACATTTCAACCAAGATTGCAACACACCGGGGAGCATCAAAAATGGTGCAATCTTGCATCCTTCCCCAGAATCGAAGAGCCAGAAACCGATACAGTCGATCACCTTGGTGTTTTGAATAAGGAGGTAAAAGTCTCAGTGATCGACATAGAAAGTATCGGGTCCAGGGTGAAATATCACAGATTAAGAAACAAAATCTCGCAGGAAGAACTGGCAGAGCTGGCGCAGGTGAGCCGGGTTTACATCAGCTATTTGGAGCGTGGAGAAAGAATTCCCAGTATGGAATCCTTTATCAACATTGCAAATGCCTTGAATGTCTCGGCGGATGAGCTGCTTGCAAATAATCTTCTTGTGACAGGCAGCAATATGAACTCCGAGGAACAGAATATCCTTTTTGACTGCTCTGTAAATGAGCGGCAGATTCTGCTGGAGAATATGCGGAAATTAAAGGATATTCTGCGCAGCTACCACATTTCCAAGTAAATAAGCATAGACAGCACCAAGGTGTAGACAGGCACTCCGGCTTACGGAGTGCTGTCTATATGGTGCTGCTTGAGAACACATACATAGAGCGGTTATGAACTTCCGAGATTCCTCGGTGGTTGGTAGCCGCTCTTTTTTTCTACGGGAAAGCAAGACCATTTCACGGTGATCGAGCCACCGAAACAGCCTCAGATCGCCCACCACACGCTGATTACTCCCAACGGTAAGCTCCTGTTCATGCGGCTGGCTGGAAAAATCCGAGAGGCTGCGTAAATGTCTGCTCTCTGCCTTGCAGGAAGAAGGTGGTGCCTATCCCTGTTTTCCGTGTAGAAAAGAACGCGAACTATACCACCATGAGCAATTAGCTTGCTTATGGATTACAATTCTTGCACGGGCTATATCCCTTGGCAATCACTTCCTCACGGGAGCCGCAGAAGTCTTTTTTTTCTTATCTTTCATCTGTTTAACGCTCCGGCAGGTAGGAATGTGGAACTTCTTTGTGTTTGTGTTCAGCACATAGGTCTGTCCCACGGGTTCGCTCTTTGCGGCAGGCTCTGTGGCTGTGTTCTCAGCTGCCTTTTGGGTGCTGTTGGTTCCAACGGATGCAAACACATCCGCATCCTTATTTCTGGATACCGTACTGTTTTACCATCCCAGAAGGAGTGTGCAGCGTTGAGAAGC
>UMJY01070532.1_pt1 | contig 64621 bp, 79 predicted proteins | sample 1966191 | NCBI WGS metagenome assembly UMJY01 (sample SAMEA4836161, study PRJEB28245) | human gut metagenome | biome: gut microbiome; material: fecal sample | place: Denmark | collected 2008 | reverse complement strand
TTACCAAGGATGCGCTCTACCGACTGAGCTATAGCAGCATATTCATTTCTGCGTCCGTTTCACCCGGACAGCTTCACTATTATATAATAGAGTCTGCGAATTGTCAAGCTTTTTTTGCGAAAAAAGCAGGATTTTGCTTGCCGGAAGAAGCGCCTGCCGCCGCGTATGACGGCAGGCGTCTTTTCCTCATTTTTGTTAGGTTTACACCAGCTCGATGACTGCCATCTCAGCAGCATCTCCCCGGCGGGCGCCGGTGCGGGTCACTCTGGTGTAGCCGCCGTTGCGGTCAGCGTACTTGGGAGCGATCTCCTTGAACAGCTTGTTGGCAACGTCTTCCTTGGTGATGAAAGACAGCGCCTTACGGTAAGCTGCCAGGTTGCCCTTCTTGCCCAGAGTAATCATTTTCTCAACCACAGGCTGGACTTCCTTGGCACGATAGAAGGTGGTCTCCATCTTGCCATTGGCCAGCAGGTCGGTTACCTGCTGACGCAGCAGGGCCTTTCTCTGTGCGCTGGTTTTACCCAGCTTACGAGTGCCGAACATGAACGTTTCCTCCTTTTTTGAAAGGTATCTCGATACTTAACTCAGGTGTTGCTGCCAGAATCCTCGCTGGCCAGGGACAGACCCATCATCTCCAGCTTCTTCTGTACCTCGTCCAAGGACTTCTTGCCCATGTTGCGAACCTTCATCATGTCCTCGCCGGTCTTGTTGATCAGGTCGGCGACGGTGTTGATGTTGGCGCGCTTCAGGCAGTTGAAGCTGCGGACAGACAGATCCAGCTCATCAATGGTCATGGAAAGCTTGGCGTCGGGGCGGTCAGCGGTCTTCTCCACAACGGTGGAGGAGGTGCTGACGGAATCGGACAGGTTGGTGAAAACCGTCAGATGATCGCTCAGGATCTTGGCGCCCAAAGACACGGCGTCCTTGGCAGTGATGGTGGAATCCGTCCAGACCTCAAGGGTCAGCTTGTCGAAATCGGTCTTGTCGCCGACTCGAGTCGGCTCCACCGTGTAATTCACCTTGGTAACGGGCGAATAGATGGAGTCAATGGGAATCACGCCAATGACGGTCTGGGGCGTCTTGTTCCGGTCAGAGGAAACATAGCCGCGGCCCTGTGCCATGGTGATCTCCATATTAAACGTGGCGTCCTCGCCCAGGGTGCAGATGTGCAGCTCCGGGTTCAGGATCTCAACCTCGGCATCGGCCTTGATATCGCCGGCAGTGACCTCACAGGGGCCGACCGCGTCGATATGCACAGTCTTGACGCCTGCGCAGTGCAGCTTCGGGGTGATCCGCTTGACGTTCAGGACGATCTCCGTCACATCCTCGGTGACGCCGGGGATGGTGGAGAACTCATGCTGCACGCCCTGGATCTTCACAGAGGTGGCCGCGAAGCCCGGCAGACTGCTCAGCAGAATGCGGCGCAGGGAGTTGCCCAAAGTCATGCCGTAACCGCGCTCCAGAGGCTCCACCACATACTTGCCGTAAGAGGGATCCTCAGGGGCATCAAGACAGGTGATACGGGGCTTTTCAATTTCTACCATGAATCAAAACCCTCCTTAATGGTATGGGGAGAAAAACTCCCCACATAACAATGATGCGTACTGTAGGGGGGATGGCATTACTTGGAGTACAACTCGACGATGAGATGCACAGCGATATCGAAGTCGATATCTGCCTTGGTGGGCAGAGCAATAACCTTACCCTGGAGGGTGTTCTTATCACGATCCAGCCACTTGGGGGCAGCAACGAAAGCATCGTCTTCCTTCAGCTTCTTGAAGAAGGCGTTGGAGGAGGCTTTCTCGGAAACCGCGACCACATCGCCGACCTTGATCAGGTAGCTGGGGATGTTGACGTGGTTGCCGTTGACGGTGAAGTGGCCGTGGTTCACCAGCTGGCGAGCCTGACGGCGGGTATTGGCGAAGCCCAGACGGTACACGACGTTGTCCAGCCGGCGCTCGCAGTAGGTCAGCAGCACCTCACCGGTGTTGCCCTCGGCGCGGGCGGCCTTGTCGTAGTAGTTCCGGAACTGCTTCTCCTGGATACCGTAAACAAATTTGACCTTCTGCTTCTCGGTCAGCTGAGTGGCGTACTCAGACTTCTTCGCTCTTCTCTGGCCGCCGGGGTTCTTGTTGGAAGTCTTGTTGTAACCCATCGCGGCAGGAGAAACGCCCAGCGTTCTGCAACGCTTCAGCACGGGCTGCATATTCTTAGCCATAACGCAAATTCCTCCTATACCTTAATCAGACACGACGTCTCTTGGGAGGACGGCAGCCATTGTGAGGAATGGGAGTCACGTCCTTGATCATAACGACTTCCAGGCCGGCAGTCTGCAGGGCGCGGATTGCAGCCTCACGTCCCTGACCGGGGCCCTTCACATAGACCTCAACGGTCTTCAGACCATGCTCCATCGCAGCCTTGGCAGCGGTCTCAGCCGCGGTCTGGGCAGCGAAGGGAGTGGACTTCTTGGAACCACGGAAGCCCAGTCCGCCGGAGGAAGCCCAGGACAGGGCATTGCCTTCCAGGTCGGTGATGGTGACCATGGTGTTGTTGAAAGAGGAGCGGATATGTGCCGCACCCTTTTCTACATTCTTGCGCTCGCGACGGCGCTTAACAACCTTCTTAGCAGCAGCTTTAGCAGCCATTTACATATCCCTCCTTACTTCTTCTTGTTCGCAATGGTCTTCTTGGGACCCTTGCGGGTACGGGCGTTGGTCTTCGTCCGCTGGCCGTGCACAGGCAGGCCGCGGCGATGACGCATGCCGCGATAGCAGCCGATTTCACTCAGCCGCTTGATGTTCATAGCGGTCTCCCGGCGCAGGTCGCCTTCGATGATATAGTGATGCTCGATGGCATCACGCAGCTTGGCTTCCTGTTCCTCGGTCAGGTCCTTGACGCGGATATCGGGGTCGATACCGGTCACTTCCAGAACCTTGGCTGCACGGGCGGGGCCGATGCCATAGATATAGGTCAGAGCAACTTCGATCCGCTTGTCGCGGGGAAGATCAATACCAGAAATACGTGCCATATTCTCTCAGCACCTCCTATTAGCCTTGTCTCTGCTTGTGCTTGGGGTTTTCGCAAATTACCATAACGCGACCCTTGCGCTTGATGATCTTACACTTTTCGCACATGGGTTTAACGGACGGTCTTACCTTCATACTGTTTAACCTCCATATGAGAATGTCTTCTCTGAATTTACTTGCTTCTCCAGGTGATCCGGCCTTGGGTCAGATCATACGGAGACATTTGAACGGTTACTTTGTCACCGGGCAAGATCTTAATGAAATTCATTCTGAGCTTGCCGGAAATGTGTGCCAGAATGGTGTGTCCGTTGCCGATGTCAACTTTGAACATAGCGTTCGGCAAAGCATCTGTTACGATGCCCTCAATCTCGATTACGTCGTCTTTCGCCAAGTTATTACCCTCCCAGGTTATTCGCTTGCATTTCCCTAGCGAGGAACGCCAGGTCTCTTCGTAATTCGCTGTTGAGCACTTTGTCGCCGGACAGGATCTTGCCGGCAACTCTGGTCTCAGAGCGAAGGACTTTTTTCGTGTGCTTCCGTTTTTTCCGCTTGGGTTTCTCTATGGTGCGGTCTTTTCCGTTGGCCAGGAGCAGGTAGACAGGGTCTGCGTCTATCACGTAAAACCATTCGCCCTGATCCCGCCCGGCGGTTGACATCACCACGTCCGAAATCTGAATGTCTGGCAAATCGGAGTCCATAGATCAAAGTCCTTCGGTGACGGTGAGTATTTCCGGCTCGCCGTCGGTGATGAGTACAGTATTTTCATAGTGAGCCGAGAGCTTTCCGTCGGCAGTCACCGTGGTCCAGCCATCCTTGAGAACACGGACTTCATAGGTGCCCATGTTCACCATCGGCTCTACCGCGATGGTCATACCGGGGAGAAGCCTTGGCCCCCGGCCGGGATTTCCGAAATTCGGAACTTCCGGCTCCTCATGCAGGTTGCGCCCTACGCCGTGACCTACGAAGGAACGCACAACTGCAAAACCGTTAGACTCCACATACGTTTGAACCGCGTGGGAGATATCTTGCACACGCATGCCCTTTTTGGCGAACCGGATGCCCTCGAAGAAGGACTGCCGGGTCACGTCAATGAGCTTCTGCGCTTCGGTGCTGATGCTGCCGCAGGCATAGGTTGCAGCGCAATCGCCATGAAATCCCTTAAAGAACGCGCCCACGTCCACCGACACGATGTCCCCGTCTTTCAGGATGTAATGTCCCGGAATCCCGTGGATGACCGTGCTGTTGACGCTGATGCACGCGCTGGCAGGATAGCCGCTGTAGTTCAGGAACGACGGTTTCGCGCCCTGAGAGACGATATAATCGTGAACGGCCTGATCAATTGCCTTTGTCGATACGCCGGGTCTTACCATTTCCCCTGCCAAAGCACGGGCTGCCGCGGTAATTTTGCAGGCCTCGCGCATCGCTTCCAGCTCATGTTCATTTTTGATTGCAATCATGCCTTTGCCCCTATCGCCTTGAGGATATCCTCATTGGCACCTTCAATGGACTGGCTTCCGTTGACCGTGCGGAGTCTGCCCAGCTTGCCGTAGAAATCCTTCAGGACTTCAGTGGAAGCGTGGTAGACCTCCAGGCGCTTGCGCACCGTTTCCGGCGCGTCGTCCTTGCGGACGATCAGCTCGCTGCCGCAGGCATCGCAGATGCCGTCCTTCTTGGGAGGATTGGCGACAATGTGATAGCTAGCGCCGCACTTGGGGCAGACACGCCGCCCGGTCATCCGGCTCTCGATCTCGCTGTCGTCAACCTCGATGGAAATGACATGGTCGATGCGGACGCCCTTGGCTTCCAGGGCTTCCGCCTGAGCCAGCGTGCGGGGCACGCCGTCCAGAATGAAGCCCTTCGCGCAGTCGCTCTGAGCCACCCGGTCGGCAACGATGCCGAGGATCAGCTCATCGGGAACCAACGCGCCTTCGTCCATGTACTGCTTGGCCTTTTTTCCCAGCTCCGTGCCGTTGGCCATGGCCTCACGGAGCATGTTCCCGGTAGAGATGGCGGGAATGGAGAGCTTCTTAACAAGAAGCTCTGCTTGTGTTCCCTTCCCGGCGCCGGGAGCGCCCAGTAGAATGAGATTCATCCTGCCATACCTCCTGCTTAGTCCAGGAAGCCTTTGTAGTGCCGCATCAGCATCTGTGCCTCCAGCGCCTTCACCGTCTCAAGGGCAACGCCCACAACGATGATGACGGAGGTGCCGCCGATGGCCAGGTTCTTAACGCCTTCCATCAGGTTGCCCGCGATAATGGGCAGCAGGGCGACAATGCCGAGATATACGGAACCAAAGACGATGATCTTGTTAATGACCTTCTGGATGAAGTCGGCGGTGGGCTTGCCGGGACGGAAGCCCGGGATGAAGCCGCCGTTGGACTTCAGGTTGTTGGAGATCTCCACGGTATCGTACTGGATGGTGGAGTAGAACCAACTGAAGAAGAAGATCATGATGAAGTAGATCACTGCATAGATCCAGCTGGAGGAGCTCCAGACGTGATCATACCACCAGCCGCTGGTCTTGCCGGTAAAGGCGCAGATGGTAGCGGGCAGGCTGCAGATGGACTGGGCAAAGATGATAGGCATAACGCCGGACATTGCCACCTTGATGGGCAGGTTGGTGTTCTGGCCGCCGTAGACCTTCCGGCCCACAACGCGCTTGGCGTACTGAATGGGGATGCGGCGCTCGGCGTCATTGATGAAGACAATGAACAGCACGAGAGCAACAATGCCAACCAGAACGATGATGATCTGCCACCAGACCAGAGTCGCCAGAGTGCCGACCATCCCGGGGATGCTGGAGATGATGTTGGCAAACAGGATCATGGAGATACCGTTGCCGATACCGAATTCCGTGATCTGCTCGCCCAGCCACATGACCAGAGCGGAGCCGGCGGTGAACGCCAGAATGATGACCAGCGCGGGCAGGATGCCCTCGGAGGTGATGATGGAGATCTGAGAAGAGTAGTTGCGCAGCATCATGTAGTACGCCCAGCCCATCAGCAGGCCAAGGCCGACCGTGGTGTAGCGGGTGATGCGCTCAATCTTCTTCTTGCCATCCTCGCCGCCCTCCTTCGCCAGCCGCTCCAGAGCGGGGATGGCGACGGTCAGCAGCTGGATGATGATGGAGGCGTTAATGTAGGGCTGAATGCCCAATGCAAGCACGGTGGCGCGGGAAAACGCGCTGCCGGACATGGCATTGTACAGACCCAGGATAGTACTGGACAGAACGCTGTCGAAGTAATTCGCCAGAGTGGTCACGTCAATGAACGGAACCGGAATGACGCTCCCCAAACGGTAAATCAGCAGAATGAACAGGGTGAAGAGGAGCTTCTTCCGCAGTTCAGGAATCTTCCAGGCATTCTTGAGTGTCTGCAGCACTTATACCACCTCGGCCTTTCCGCCTGCCTGCTCAATCTTTTCCTTGGCAGACTCAGAGAAAGCCGCGGCCTTAACAGTAACCTTCTTGGTCAGAGTGCCGTTGGACAGCACCTTCAGGCCATAGGGGCAGGCGGAAATCACGCCGGCCTCGATCAGAGCGGCTGCATCCACAACTGCGCCGTCCTCAAAGCAGTTCAGCGCAGCAACGTTGACGGCAGTCAGCGGCTTTGCATGGATGTTGTGGAAACCGCGCTTGGGGATACGACGTGCCAGAGGCATCTGGCCGCCTTCAAAACCCACGCGAACCTTGCCGCCGGAGCGGGCCTTCTGACCCTTGTGACCACGGCCGCCGGTCTTGCCGTTGCCGGAGCCGGTACCGCGACCCTTACGCTTGCCCACCTGGGTGGAGCCAGCAACAGGAGAAAGTTCATGAAGCTTCATTATTCTTCCCCTCCTTATTCAACTTCGGTGACCTGCAGCAGATAGCCGATCTTGGCGATCTTGCCCCGGGTCTGGGTGTTGTCCGGCTGGATGGTCACCTGGCCGATCTTGCGCAGACCCAGGCTCTCAGCAGTAGCGATGTGCTTTTCCAGACGGCCGTTCAGGCTCTTAACAAGCTTAATTTTCAGGTTTGCCATGTTAATTGCCCTCCTTAACCTACGATTTGCTCTACGCTCTTACCACGGATAGCAGCAACCTGCTCGGGGGAACGCAGGGAAGTCAGACCAGCCATAGTGGCCTTGACAACGTTCTGGGGATTGTTGGAACGCAGGCACTTGGCGCAGATGTTCTTGATGCCAACAGCCTCCATAACGGCACGGACAGCGCCGCCGGCGATAACGCCGGTGCCCTCGGGAGCGGGCTTCAGCAGAACGGTACCGGCGCCGAAGATGCCGATGGTGTCATGGGGAATGGTGGTGCCGGCCAGAGAAATCTTGACCATGTTCTTCTTGGCATCGGCGATGCCCTTCAGAATGGCCTCGGAGACTTCCGCAGCCTTGCCTAGGCCGTAGCCCACGGTACCCTTGCCGTCGCCAACAACAACCAGAGCGGAGAACTTCATGACACGGCCGCCCTTAACGGTCTTGCTGACACGGTTCAGGTAAACGACCTTCTCAATGAGCTCAGGAGCATCATTGTTCGTCTTATTATAAGCCATTATCTTTCCTCCTCACTCTTAGAACTTGAGTCCGGCTTCCCGGGCGCCATCGGCCAGAGCAGCGATACGGCCATGGTACACATAACCGCCGCGGTCGAAGACAACCTCTTCGATGCCCTTTTCCTTGGCACGCTCAGCCAGGACAGCGCCGACCTTCTTGGCAGCCTCGCAGTTGCCGGTAGCGCCCTCAAATTCCTTCTCCAGCGTATTGGCGGAAACCAGAGTCACGCCATTGACGTCGTCGATGATCTGGGCGTAGATGTTCGCGTTGGAGCGGAACACGTTCAGACGGGGACGCTCAGGAGTGCCGGAGATCTTGCCACGAACGCGGACATGCCGATGCATGCGCATTGCTTTCTTATTGATCTTGCTAACCATTTCGGCACACCTCCATTACTTCTTGCCACCGGTCTTACCGACCTTGCGGCGGATGACCTCAGTGGTATACTTGATGCCCTTGCCCTTGTAGGGTTCGGGGGGACGCTTGCCGCGGACTTCGGCGGCGAACTGACCGACGGTCTGCTTGTCGATGCCGTGGATGATGATCTTGTTGGGAGCGGGAACCTCAATGGTGATGCCGGGGATCTCGTCCACGAAGACTTCGTGGGAGAAGCCCAGACGCATGACCAGCTGGCTGCCCTTCTTCTCGGCACGGTAGCCAACGCCGTTGACTTCCAGTTCCTTGCTGAAGCCCTTCTCGACGCCCTCCACCATGTTGTGGATCAGGGTACGGGTCAGGCCGTGCAGGGACTTGTGCAGATGCTCATCATCGGGACGGTCAACGAGCAGCTCGTTGCCCTCGATCTTCAGGATCATGTCGGGATGGAACGCATGGGTCAGGGTACCCTTGGGTCCCTTCACGGTCACCACATTGCCCTCGGCAATGTCGACCGTAACGTTTGCCGGAATGATAACCGGCTTCTTACCAATTCTAGACATTTACGGAATCCTCCTTACCACACGAAAGCCAGGACTTCGCCGCCGACGTGGTTTTCGCGAGCCTTCTTGTCGGTCATAACGCCCTTGGAAGTGGAGACGATGGCGATACCCAGACCCTTGAGAACCTTGGGCAGCTCATCGGCGCCGGCGTAGATACGCAGGCCGGGCTTGGAAACGCGCTTCAGCCCGGACAGGGCAGGCTGCTTCTTCGCCAGATACTTCAGGGTGATGTGAATGACGCCCTGGTTGCCGTTGTCCTGCACGGAGAAGGACTTGATGTAGCCCTCATCCAGCAGAATCTGGGCAATGGCCTTCTTCAGGTTGGAAGCGGGGACATCCACGGTTTCGTGCTTTGCGCAGTTCGCATTCCGGATACGGGTCAGCATATCTGCTACGGGATCGGTGATTTGCATGTTTATATCCTCCTTATAGAAGTTACGGGCTTTACCCGTGGAGACCCAAAGGTATCCGGGGAATGCGCTCCGCTAGGATCGCGGAGCCATCTTCCCGGGACTCTCTGGATCTTTTTCACATTTGGATTCGACCTTACCTTACCAGCTGGCCTTGCGGACACCGGGGATCTGACCCTTGTAGGCCAGTTCCCGGAAGCAGATACGGCATACGCCGTAATCCCGCAGGTAAGCGTGGGGTCTGCCGCAGATCTTGCAGCGGTTATAGCGGCGGCTGGAGAACTTGGGCTCAGCCTGCTGCTTCAGGATCATAGACTTTTTAGCCATTTATTGATTCCTCCTAAATCAAGCGGTGAAGGGAGCACCCAGAAGCGTCAGCAGCTCCTTGGCCTCTTCGTCGGTGGAAGCGGTGGTGCAGATGCAGATGTCCATACCACGGATCTTGTCCACCTTGTCATACTCGATCTCAGGGAAAATCAGCTGCTCCTTCAGGCCGAAGGCGTAGTTGCCGCGGCCGTCGAAGGAATTGGGGTTGATGCCCCGGAAGTCACGGACACGGGGCAGCGCCACGCTGAACAGACGGTCCAGGAACTCGTACATCTTGTCGCCCCGGAGGGTGACCTTCACGCCGACGGTCTCGCCTTCACGCACCTTGAAGTTAGCCACGCTCTTGCGGGCCTTGCAGGTGATGGGCTTCTGGCCGGTGATGGTGGCGATGTCCTTGCAGATGGCTTCGATTTCCTTGGCGTTGTTCTTGCTTTCGCCGCAGCCGACGTTCACGATGACCTTGTCCAGCTTGGGGATCTGCATAACGCTCTTGTAGCCGAACTTCTTGTTCAGAGCGGGAGCGATCTCGGCGACATATCTTTCTTTCATTCTGCTAGCCATGAAATTACTCTCCTCTCATCAGATTTCGGCGCCGCACTTGCGGCAGATGCGGACCTTCTTGTCGCCGTCCATCTTGTAGCCGACGCGAACGCCCTTGTTGCACTTCTCGCAGAACAGAGCCACCTTGCAGGAGCGGATGGGGGTCTCGCGCTTGACGATGCCGCCGGCCTCGCCCTGACGGCGGGGCTTGGTGTGGCAGGTGGCGACGTTGACCTTCTCCACGATGACCTTGTTCTCCTTGGGCATGGCCGTCAGGACCTTGCCCTTAACGCCCTTGTCCTTGCCGGACAGAACGACAACGGTATCATTCTTCTTAATGTTCATTTCTTCGGTTCCCCCTTAGATGACTTCGGGTGCCAGAGAGAGAATCTTCATGTAGTCTTTTTCTCTCAGCTCACGCGCCACCGGTCCAAAGATACGGGTACCCTTGGGGTTCTTGTCTTCCTTGATGATCACGGCCGCGTTCTCATCAAAGCGGACATAGCTGCCGTCCTCACGGCGGACGCCCCGCTTGGTACGGACGATAACCGCCTTGACGACCTCGCCCTTCTTCACAGTGCCGCCGGGAGCAGCTTTCCGAACGGAAGCCACGATCACATCGCCGATGTTGCCGTATTTCCGCTTGGAGCCGCCCAAAACGCGGATGCAGTGGATTTCCTTAGCGCCGGTGTTGTCGGCAACCTTCAGATAGCTTTCTTCCTGAATCATAAGTTTCCGACCTCCTTACTTCGCCTTTTCGATGATACGGACCAGTCTCCAGCGCTTGTCCTTGGACAGGGGACGGGTCTCCATGACCTCCACGGTGTCGCCGATGCCGCACTCGTTGTTCTCGTCGTGAGCCTTCAGCTTGTAGGTCCGCTTCATGGTCTTCTTGTACAGAGGATGCTGGACGCTATCCTCGATTGCAACCACAATGGTCTTGTCCATCTTATCGGAGACGACCTGACCGATTCTGGTTTTACGGAATGCTCTATTCTCAGTCATTTACGTTTCCTCCTCAGACGTTGGTCTCTTTCTCACGAATAATGGTCTTGATGCGGGCAATGTCCTTCTTGACAGCGGCGATCTGCATGGGGTTGTCCAGCTGGTTGGTCGCATGCTGCATTCTCAGCATGAACAGATCCTTCTTCAGCTCGTCAAGCTTCTTGTTCAGCTCTTCCGCGGACAGGTTCTTGATTTCCTTTGCCTTCATCATTATTCACCACCAATCTCAGTTTCGACTTCCTTGGTGATGATCCGGGTCTTGATGGGCAGCTTGTGCTGTGCCAGACGCAGAGCCTCGCGGGCAACGTCCTCCGTTACGCCGCCGATCTCAAACATCACCTTCTGATTCTTAACGACTGCGACCCAGCCTTCGGGAGCGCCTTTACCGGAACCCATACGGGTGCCCAGGCCCTTCTTGGAATAAGGCTTGTCGGGGAAGATCTTGATCCAGACCTTACCGCCACGCTTGGTATAACGGGTCATGGCGATACGGGCTGCTTCGATCTGGTTGCCGGTGATCCAGCCGGGCTCCAGAGCCTGGATGCCAAATTCACCGTAGCTAACCTTGTTACCGCGGGAGGCAGCGCCGGTCATACGGCCACGCTGAACCTTGCGGTACTTTGCTCTTTTCGGCATCAGCATTAGCGGTTTCCTCCTTCACGGTTGTAATTTCTTCTCTCGCCGCCCTGCCGACGGTCACCGCCCTGACGGCGGTCGCCCTGCCGACGGTCACGACGCTCGCGGCGCTCACGGGGAGCGGGTTCGGGAGTCGCGGCACGCAGAGTGGTGTTCAGAACTTCGCCCTTGTAGATCCACACCTTCACGCCGATGCGGCCGTAGGTGGTGGCAGCTTCCGCAAAGCCGTACTCAATGTCGGCGCGGATGGTCTGCAGGGGGATGGTGCCTTCGTGGTAGCTCTCGGAGCGGGCGATTTCCGCGCCGCCCAGACGGCCGCCGCAGGTGACCTTGATGCCCTTGGCACCCAGGCGGGTGGCCTGCTGCATGGCCTTCTTCATGGCCCGGCGGAAGGAGATACGCTTCTCCAGCTGCTGGGCGATGTTCTCGGCAACCAGCTGGGCGTTCAGGTCGGGGGAGCGAACCTCAACGATGTTCAGGTTCACGCTCTTGCCGAGCTTGGCTTCCATTTCCTTGCGCAGGTTCTCGATTTCGGCGCCAGCCTTGCCGATGACGACACCGGGGCGGGAGCACCACAGGTTGATCTTGACCTTGCCGTTGGAACGCTCGATCTCGATCTTAGCCACGCCGGCGGCGTACAGCTTGTTCTTCAGATACTTACGGATGTTGTAATCTTCGACGACCAGGTCACCGACCTTGTCCTCGCGGGCGTACCAGCGGGAATCCCAGTCCTTGATTACGCCAACCCGCAGTCCATGGGGATTAACTTTCTGTCCCATAGCTACCTCCTGATTAAGCCTTCTCGCTCACACCGATGGTGATGTGAGTGGTTCTCTTATTGATCCGTACAAAACCACGGCGGGATGCAATGCGGCCGCGCTTCAGGATGGGGCCGGGATTGGCAACGGCGGTGGAGACGTACAGATTGTCAGCGTTCATGCCGTGGTTGTGCTCAGCGTTGGCGACAGCGCTCTTCAGCAGCTTGGCCATAGGCTCGCAGGCTGCCTTGGAGGTCTGGCTCAGGTAAGCAGTGGCGGTCTTGACATCCTGACCACGGATCATATCACAAACCAGCTTGACCTTACGAGGAGACATACGGACAAATTTAACATATGCAAATGCTTCCATTTTCGTACCTCCTTACTTGGCGTTCGCGGTCTTGTTGCCGGAGTGGCCGCGGAAAGTCCGGGTGGGAACGAACTCACCCAGCTTGTGGCCGACCATATCTTCCGTGATATAGACGGGAACATGCTTCCGGCCATCGTGAACGGCGATGGTGTGACCGACGAAGGAGGGGAAGATGGTGGAAGATCTGGACCAGGTCTTCAGAACCTTCTTGTCACCGGCCTTGTTCAGCTCCTCCACGCGCTTGTACAGCTCAGGAGCTACGAAAGGGCCCTTCTTGATACTTCTGCTCATTTCATTTCCTCCTTACTTGCTGTTTCTGCGCTTGACGATGAACTTGTTGGTGGGGTTCTTCGTCTTACGAGTCTTATAACCCATAGCAGGCTTGCCCCAGGGGGTAACAGGGCCGGGACGGCCGACAGGGGCGCGGCCCTCACCACCACCGTGAGGATGGTCGTTGGGGTTCATGACGGAGCCGCGGACGGTGGGACGGATACCCATGTGGCGGGTACGGCCGGCCTTGCCGATGTGGACGTTCTCGTGATCCAGGTTGCCCACCTGACCGATGCAGGCGGTGCAGTTGGTGTGAACGTAGCGGACTTCGCCGGAGGGCAGACGGATCTGCGCCAGCTCGCCTTCCTTGGCCATCAGCTGCGCGGCGGTACCGGCGGAGCGAACCAGCTGAGCACCGTGGCCGGGCTGCAGCTCCACATTGTGGATCACGGTACCCACGGGGATGTTGGCGATGGGCAGGCAGTTGCCGGGCTTGATATCAGCGCTGGCGGAAGAAAGGACCTGATCGCCCACATTCAGGCCGTAGGGAGCCAGGATGTAGCTCAGGGTGCCGTCCTCGTACTTGATCAGCGCGATGAAAGCGGAGCGGTTGGGATCGTACTCGATGCGCTGCACGGTAGCGCTCATGTCGGTCTTCAGACGCTTGAAGTCGATGACGCGGTACTTGCGCTTGTTGCCGCCGCCGCGATGGCGGACGGTGATGTGACCGTAGCTGTTGCGACCTGCGTTCTTCTTGAGGGTCTCAACCAGGCTACGCTCAGGTTTTGCCTTCTTATCAACACCGTCGAAAGCGGAAACGGTCATGTTTCTGCGGGCGGGGGTGTAAGGCTTGAAAGTCTTAATAGCCATTTGCGTTTCTCTCCTTTATTGAGATTTGGTTTAGACCATACCCTCGAAGAACTCGATGGTCTTGGAGTCGGCGGTCAGGGTGACGACAGCCTTCTTGTAGGCGGCCTGCTTGCCGGCGGGATAAGCGCCGGTGCGCTTGACCTTGCCCTGCATACGGACGGTGTTGACCTTCGCGACCTTCACGCCGAAAACCTGCTCGATTGCGGCCTTGATCTCGGTCTTGTTGGCGTTCACGTCCACCATAAAAACGTACTTCTTGTCAGCGACAGACTCCATGGACTGCTCGGTGATGACAGGTCTTCTGATGATATCGTAAGCGTTCATTATGCGAATACCTCCTCAATCGTGGCCAGAGCAGCCTTGTCAACCACCAGCTTGGTGGCGTTCAGCACGTCGTAAACGTTCAGCACGCCGGCGAAGGTGACTTCGCAGCCGGGGATGTTGCGGCCGGACTTTACCACGTTCTGGTCGGCGGCGGCGGTGACGACCAGGGTCTTGCCTTCGCAGCCGACGGCCTTCAGGAACTTGGCAAACTCAGAGGTCTTGGGCGCGTCCATCCGGATGGCGTCGATGACCACGATATTTGCCTCGGAAGCCTTGGCGCTCAGGACGCTCTTCAGCGCCAGGCGCTTGGCCTTCTTATTCAGGGTGTAGCTGTAGGAGCGGGGCTTGGGGGCGAACACGATGCCGCCGTGGGTCCACTGGGGCGCGCGGGTGCTGCCCTGACGGGCCCGGCCGGTGCCCTTCTGACGCCAGGGCTTACGGCCGCCGCCGGAAACCTCAGCGCGGGTCAGAGCGCTCTGGGTGCCCTGACGCTTGTTGGCCAGATGGTTCTTGACGGCGTCATGAACCACAGACTCATTGGGGGTGATGCCGAAAACTGCTTCGGAGAGTTCGATCTCGCCAACCAGCTTGCCGGACATATCATAAACATTGGTCTTAAGCATGATTTAAGATCTCCTTTCCTTAGCCTCTTGCGGAAGCCTTCTGGGGATTTCTGCCGGAAGCCTTCTGCGGGTTCTTGCTGATGCCGAGCTCGACATTCTTGACCTTGTTGTTCTTGACGGTGTTGCGGATGTAGACCAGACCGCCCTTAGGGCCGGGGATGGCGCCGCGGATGACGATCATGTTCAGCTCTGCGTCCACCTTCACAACGTCCAGGTTCTCGATGGTGACCTGCTCATTGCCCATCTGGCCGGCGCCGATCTTGCCGGGGAAGATACGGGACTGATGAGAGGATGCGCCCATGGAACCGGCATGACGGTGGACAGGGCCGCCGCCGTGGGTCATGGGGGTGCGGCCGGCGCCGTGGCGCTTCACAACGCCCTGGTAGCCGTGGCCTTTGCTGATGCCGGTAACGTCGATCTTGTCGCCGGCAGCGAAGGTGTCCGCCTTGACTTCGTCGCCGACGTTCATGTCGGCAGCGCCGTCCAGCTTGAACTCCTTCAGGTACTTCTTGGGGGCAACGCCGGCCTTCTTCAGGTGGCCTGCCTCCGGCTTGCTGAGCTTCTTCTCGGCGACGTCGCCAAAGCCCAGCTGGACGGCTGTGTAGCCGTCGGTCTCAACGGTCTTCTTCTGGGTAACGACGCAGGGGCCTGCTTCCACGACGGTCACAGGGATCACCTTGCCGCTCTCATCGAAGATCTGGGTCATACCCACTTTTTTGCCGATGATTGCTTTCTGCATGGTTTGGTTTCTCCTTTTTTATAGGTTATTGGTCGGCAGCCCATTGGGAGGCCAGCCGACATGACCCGTCCGCCCGATGCCAGACAGTGCGGGCTGCCATAACTTCGCTTGCGCGCCGTTACAGCTTTATCTCAATCTCAACACCAGCGGGAAGATCCAGGCTCATCAGAGCTTCGACGGTCTTCTGGTTGGGGTTGAGGATATCGATCAGACGCTTGTGGGTTCTGCGCTCGAACTGCTCACGGGAGTCCTTGTACTTGTGGACAGCCCGAAGGATGGTGACGACCTCCTTCTTGGTGGGCAGCGGGATGGGGCCGGAAACCTGGGCGCCGTTGCGCTTTGCGGTCTCCACGATCTTTGCAGCGCTGGAGTCGATCAGCTGGTGATCGTAAGCCTTCAGCCGGATGCGGATCATCTGGTTTGCCATGTTTGTTTTCCTCCTTGAATTACGTACTCAGTTTGCGTAGTGTCTGGGTACGGTCGAACTACTATTGTCCGCGCCGCCGTGCGTATCATTCCGAGCCATGAAAAATGGCCGACCGAGGCCGACCCTTCTTCCGTTCCCGGCGATATACGCCAGCGCTTCCAGAAGCAGTTCAGCCGCCCGATGACCGGACATACTCCGCGGAAGTTACCGTTTTTCAACGCAATCTCCCGCATCATCGCAGTGCACGCGCAGAATCTCCCTACACGCGCTCGATTATGATACCATCTGTTTCCCCATTTGTCAAGAACTTTTTCAGAATTTTTCACGAAGTTTTGTATTTATTTTCGGTGAAAACAGAGAATTCCTGCATCTCTCGTAAGTATTCTTATCCGAACACCGTTTCTGTTGCAATTTGGGAGAGCGAATGCTAAAATGAAGGAACCGGGGGGAATCAAAATGATAAAGTACGACCGTCTGTGGCAGACCATGAAGCAGCGGGGTGTTTCGCAATACGATCTTTATACCCATTATAATGTAAACCGCTCCCAGCTCAACCGGCTCCGGCACAATGAGAACGTGGAGGTCAACACCATCGACAAGCTCTGCAACATCCTGCAATGCCGCGTCGAGGACATCATGGAGCATTTCCCTGACGATAATCGGTTCTGAATTTGCAATTTGATAGGTAATCATAAAAATAGTTAATGGAGCGTATCAGTACAGATACGCTCCATTTCTCATTCCAACATATGCACCCCCTTGGCTCTCCCTCTGGGAGAGCTGTCACCGCAGGTGACTGAGAGGGCATTGCGCCCTAATTTCCCCTCTCCGTCCTCGCTTCGCTCGGCCACCTCTCCCATAGGGAGAGGCAAGGGGTGCTGCGCTTCTTATTATTTCAGCTCCCAGGCCTTGACCTGACTCGCCTTTTCGTACAGCTTCAGGTAGCTCTCGTACCGGGTCTTTTCGATTTTCCCTTCCCCGCAGGCTTCCCGGACGGCACAGCCCGGCTCCCTGCGGTGGGTGCAGTCGTCAAAGCGGCACTTTCCCAGGTATTCCCCAAAATCCGCGAAGGCATATTGCAGATTCTCCTTGAGAATCACGTCCATTTCGTCGGTGTCGAAGGAGGAAAAACCGGGAGTGTCCATGACGAAGGTGTCGTCCCCCAGACTGTACAGCTCCACATGCCGGGTGGTATGCCGCCCCCGGCCAAGCTTTTCGGAAACCTCGCCGGTGGAGAGGTTCAGCTCCGGCGCAAGTCGATTCAGAATGCTGCTTTTGCCCACGCCGGAATTTCCGGTGAAGGCCACCAGCTTGCCCTTAATCAGCGTCCGAAGTTCCTCCACACCGCCGCCGGTCTCGGCGCTGGTGCAGATGACGGGGAAGCCGGCGCTGCGGTAGATGCGCACCAGATCCACCGCCGGATCCAGGTCGCACTTGTTGACGCACAGGTAGACCGGCACCTCCTGATCCCCCGCGATGGCCGCCACCCGGTCGATGAGAAACGGCTCCGTTATCGGATTGACGTTGGCGGCGAACACCACCAAAGCGTCAATGTTGGCGACGGCGGGGCGGACAAAGCAGTTGCGCCGGGGCAGCACCTTTTCCACCATCCCCTTCCCCCGCTCCACGGTGATGTTCACCATGTCGCCGGTGAGGGGCGTGCAGTTTTCCTTTCGCAGAATGCCCCGGGCGCGGCAGGTGATCACCCCGTCCCCCGTCTGCACGTCATAAAATCCGCTGATGGAACGGACGATCCGACCGGTACGCTGTTTTTCCATACTCAATTAAACGGCACTTCCTTGGACTGGTAGTATTCTCCGTCGATGTAAATGTCATAGGTCTGGGTTCCGGTGCCTGACAGGTCGCAGACAAAGCTGGAGGTTCCCGGCACGATCTCCCGGGATTCGATGACCTCCTTGCCGTTCAGGAAAATGCTCAGGATGTACGGTTCGTCCCGTTCCGGAAGGGAGAACTGCACCCCGATGGTTACCAGATCGTTGGGATTTTTGGGGGCGGTCGTCTGGGTCGGGCCGGTGGTTTCCTCCGGTCCTTTGGAGATTTGCAGAACGATCTCCGTGTTGACGTCGATCTCCTCGTTCTTCGCCGCGGACTGGTGAATGACCTCGCCCTTGGGTTTCAGGCTCTCCACTTCCTCGGTTCTGACGTTGGTAAAGCCCGCCTGCCCCAGCAGCTCCTTGGCCTTGTCCACATCCAGCCCCATCACGTTGAGCATCTTCGCCGTGATCACATCGGGGCCGGTGCTGACATAGACGTACACCGTCTGTCCCGCCGTCATTTCCGTACCGGCGGACGGCTCCGTGCGGATGACCTGCCCCACCTCGTATACGTAGCTGATCTCGTTGCGGGTAATGGGCTCAAAGCCCTGCCCCAGCAGGATGGACTTGGCTTCCTCCGCGCTGCTGCCTACGAAATTATCCATGGTCTTGGCTTCCGGCCGCTGCCCCAGGCTGACGGTGAGCCAAAGCTCCGAGCCTTTGACCACCTTGCTGCCGCCGGAGGGTTCCGTGTGGAGGATTTCTCCCTTCGGCCGGGTGTCGTCGTACTGCTGCTGGAGCTTGATGGTAAAATCCGGATACTGGGACGCCAGGCTTTCGTCGTAAACGCTTCCCTCCAGATAGGGGACGTCCACCAGCGCCTTCTCCTTGCTGAGCAAGGCGCCGTTGAACAGGGCGATCAGGAAAATGAAAATCGCAATCACCGCCACGGCGCTGCACACCACGATGGCCGTGGTGGCGACCCGGCTGCGCTCCTCTTTGCGTTCCTCCTTGCGCTGCTGCTGCTGCGCCTGACGGCGCTGCTGAGCGCGGCGGATGGACTCGTTGTCCCGCCCCGCCTGGGCGTTCTGGTGCAGGTGGATGCTGTCCGAGGATGTCCGGGCGGGAGCCGTCCCGGTCTTGGCCTGCACCTTTTTCTCCGCCGTGGTCATGCCGCGGGAAAGATTGGGCAGCACCCGGGTGGCGTCGTCCACAATGCTGTGGTAATCGAAGATCATGTCCGGGTTCTGCCGGAATTCCTCCATATCGTGGAGCATTTCCGTGGCGGAGACGTAACGGTCGTTTACCTCCAGCGCCATGCCCTTCATGATGATCTGCTCCAGACCCCGGGGAATGTTGGGGTTCAGGGTGGAGGGCAGCGGCGCGCCGCCGTTGATATGCTGGATGGCCACCGCCACGGGAGATTCCCCGTCGTAGGGCGGCCGGCCGGTCATCATTTCATACATGACCACAGCCAGAGAATAAATGTCGGAACGGTTGTCGGTATGTCCGCCCTTGGCCTGCTCCGGGGAAATGTAGTGGACGCTGCCCAACGCTTCCTTTGTCAAGGTGTTGCTCTTGCTCATGACCCGGGCAATGCCGAAGTCCATCACCTTGACGGAGCCGTTTTTCAGCACCATGACGTTATGGGGCTTGATGTCCCGGTGGATAATCCCCCGGCTGTGGGCGTGCTCTAAGCCCTTGGCGATCTGCATGGCAAAATGCAGCGTCTCCTTCCAGTTGAGCACCCCTTTTTTCTCCATGTACTGCTTGAGGGAAATGCCGTCGATCAGCTCCATGACGATATAATTGGCGCTGTCGGAGGCGGAAACGTCGTAGACCTGCACAATGTTGGGATGGCTCAGCATGGCCACGGCCTCGCCCTCGGCACGGAACCGGCGGCGGAATTCCTCATCCCGGGCAAATTCATCTTTCAGTATTTTAACGGCCACCAGCCGGTTCAGCCGGTGATCCCGCGCCTTATAGACGACAGCCATGCCGCCGGTACCGATGATCTCCAGAATTTCGTACCGGTCGTCCAAGAGCCGTCCAATATATTGATCCATATTCAGATATTGCTCCTTTCCCGGTACTCAAACGGCGATCAGCACGCTGGTAACATTGTCCGGCGCGCCCCGGTTTTTGGCGATGTTCAGAAGGCGCTTGCAGCAGTTCTGCTTATACACGCCGTGGACGACCTCGAAAAGAATTTCCTGATCGTCCAAGAGATTGCTCAATCCGTCGCTGCACAGCAGCAGATAGTCGCCCTTGCCCACATCCAGATGGAAGATGTCGCACAGAACGGTGGTCTCCGTGCCGATGGCGCGGGTGATGAAGTTCTTGCCGGGGTAGCTTTTTGCCACCTCCGGGGTCAGATCTCCCCTGTCCACCATCATCTGCACCAGGGAGTGATCCTTGGTCACCTGCCGGATGCCGCCTTTGCCCACGTGATAGGCGCGGCTGTCGCCAACGTTAACGATAGTCGCCTTCCGTCCCCGCACCATCACCGCCACCAGCGTAGTACCCATGCCGTCGAATTCCTCAAACTGCCGGGACTGGTCGTACACGGTGAAGTTCGCCAGCTTCACGGCGCTGCGGAGCATCTGGTCTACCTTCTCCTGTTCCATGACAGGCTTCCAGCAGCGGCGGACTTCCTCCACGAACACATCCACCGCCAGAGAACTGGCAATGTTTCCGGATTTGGCGCCGCCCATGCCGTCGCAGACGATGCACAGCAGATTGCCCCGGTCAAGCTGTTCAATTCTGTAGGAATCCTGATTCTGTTTCCGGACACAGCCGGGATCGGTCAATCCCCAGCTCTGCATAGGCTTGCGCCCCCTTTATCTATGGATTTTCTTTACTTTGATTGTATTTCCGCCGCAGCTGCCCGCAGGAGGCGTCGATGTCGCCCCCCAGGGTTCTGCGGACGGTGGCGGTGACGCCGCCCTCTTCCAGGGTCTTCTGAAACGCCGCCACGGCTGCCCGGGTGCTGGGCTTCAGAGGACTTTCCTCCACACGGTTTAATGGAATCAGATTGAAGTGGGCCGGCAGCCCCTTCAAGCGCCGGAGCAGCTCCTTGGCGTCCTCCGGGCGGTCGTTGACCCCGTCGATCATGGCGTACTCAAAGGAAATCCGCCGGGAGGTCGCCTGATAGTACCGGCGGCAGGCCGCCAGCAGCTCCTCGCTGGGGTAAGCCTTGTTCACCGGCATAATCCGATTTCGCACCTCGTCGTTGGGTGCGTGGAGGGAAACCGACAGCGTCAGCTGCAATTTTCGCTTCGCCAGCTCGTCGATTTTCGGCACCAGGCCGCAGGTGCTGAGGCTGATGTGCCGCATGGAAATGTTCATGCCCTCCGGACTGTTCACCAGTTCCAGAAAGCGCATCACATTGTCAAAATTGTCCAGCGGCTCGCCGATGCCCATCAGCACGATGTGGGAAACGGGCAGGCCGGAGTCCACCTGTGTAAACAGCACCTCGTCCAGCATTTCATAGGGTTCCAGCCGCCGCACCAGTCCGCCGATGGTGGAAGCGCAGAAGGCGCAGCCCATGCGGCAGCCAACCTCCGTGGAGATGCACACGGTGTTCCCGTAGTGATAGCGCATCAGCACCGTCTCCACGCAGTTGCCGTCGGACAGCTCCCAGAGGTATTTGATCGTGCCGTCCCGTGCGGATTCCTGCCTGCGCACCACCTTGGGAGCGCAGATGGGATATTCCCGCGCCAGGGTGTCCCGGAGGGACTTGGGCAGGTTCGTCATTTCGTCATAGGCGCGGACGCCCTTGTGCAGCCAGGTATAGACCTGCTTGGCGCGGAACTGGGGCTGCCCCAGCTCTTTCAGAACCGCCGTCAGCTCCGGCAGGGTCATGGATTTCAGATTCATGCTTTTCTCCGCAGACGGCAGATAAAGAAGCCGTCGGTGTCATACTCGCCGGGAATCAGGATGAGCATCCCGGTTTCGTTTTTGGGAAATACACCCGGCAGCGGCAGCAGCTCCGTCGTAAACTCGCCGTGCGCTGCAAGGAATGCGGAAACCACATCCTCGTTTTCCCGTTTCAGCACGGTGCAGGTGGAATACAGCAGCGTGCCGCCGGGCTTTACGTAGGATGCCTGGGTCTCCAGAATTTTTAGCTGCAAGGCCGGAAGATCTTCCAGCTCTTTCAGGTTTTTATATCGGATATCCGGCTTTTTCCGGATAATGCCCAGGCCGGAGCAAGGCACGTCGGCAATCACGGTGTCCATGGCGCCGACCCACTCCGGCACAACCTGGGAAGCGTCCTGCTGGCGCGCCGTAATGTTCGTCAGCCCAAGCCGCGCCGCGCCGTTTTCGATCAGGGCAGTTTTATGGGGGTATATGTCACAGGAGATGATCTTTCCCCGGCCGCCCATGGCAATGGCCGCGGCAAAGCTCTTGCCTCCCGGCGCGGCGCAGCAGTCCAGCACGTTCCCGCCGGATTCCGGCAGCCCCGCGCACAGAACGCTGAGCTTCGCCGCCGGGTCCTGCACATAGAACAGCCCTTCCCGGAATGCCGGCAGCTGCTCTAAGCTTCCCGTGCCGGACAGCACCAGGCAGTCTGTCATCCAGTCGTGGGGCTTGGCGCTGACATGCTCCCGATTCAGCCGCTTGGTCAGCTCCTCCGCAGAAATCCGGAGGGTGTTCACCTGCACCACCGTCTGGGGTGCGGCATTGTCGGCAATGAGCATGGGTTCCAGCTTGCCCTTGGGCAGGTTTGCTTTCAGCAGGGAGATCAGCTCGTCCGGGTGGCTGTAGCGGTCGGCATAGGACACCGGCTCCTGCAAGGTTCCCTTCGTCGCCGCCGCCTTGCGCAGAACGGCGTTTACCAGCGCCCCGGCCTTCGGATTTTTGCAGTATTTCTTCGCCAGCGTCACCGATTCATTCACGGCGGCGCTTTCGGGAACTTTGTCCAGCTCATAAATCTGGTACAGACCCAGATGGAGGATGTCCCGCACCACGGGATGGAGGTCTTTCAGCCGCCCTGTGAGAAGCTGCCGGAGGAAAAAATCCAGCTTGTTCCGGTTTTGCAGGACGCCGTAGCACAGCCGCGTGGCCAGCGCCGCGTCCCTGGGAGGCAGGCGATCCCGGGCGATATATTCTTTCAGCACCGTATTTGACCAGGCGCCGCTTTTGCGGCAGGCGATCAGCGCGTTCAGCGCCGTTTCTCTCGCGCCCATCAGCGCTCTAATGGGTGACCCCGGAAATAATCGGGCGCCGCCATCCGCTTGCCGCCCTCGGCTTGCAGGGAAATGATTTCCACCGCGCCCTCGCCGCAGGCGATGCGCAGTCCGGTCTTCGTCAGGCCTAAGATTTCGCCGGGCTTGCCGCTGCCCTCCACCACCCGGGTGGCGTGGACTTTGAAGGTTTTGCCCTGCAATTCCATGGTCGCAACCGGCCAGGGATGCAGCCCCCGGACATGGTTATGCACCTGCTGCGCCGTCTTCGTCCAGTCGATGGGGCACATGGACTTGTCCAGCATGGGGGCGTAGCTGACCCCCGATTCGTCCTGGGGCGTGGCAGGCACCTTTCCCCTTTCAAACCGGGTCAGGGTCTTGCTCAGCAGCTCCGCACCCAGCACCGCCAGATGATCCAGCAGCTCCCCCGCCGTCTCGTTTTCGCCGATGGGGGTCTTGGAAACGTCAATGATGTCCCCGGCGTCCATCTCCCGGGTCAGATACATGGCGGTGACGCCGGTCTCCGTCAGGCCGTCCAGCACCGCCCACTGGTAGGGGGCGGAACCGCGGTATTTGGGCAGCAGACTGGCATGGATGTTGATGCAGCCGTATTTCGGCACGTCCAGCACCTTCTGGGGCAGGATGCGCCCATAGGCCACCACGGCGCAGATATCCGGCTGCAAGGCGCGAAGCGCCTCCACCGAAGCATCCTCCCGGAAATTTTCCGGCTGGAACACGGGAATTCCGGCGGCCACGGCCACATCCTTCACCGGGGACGCAACCAGCTTCATGCCCCGCCCCTTGGGACGGTCAGGCTGGGTGTAGACGCCCACCACGTCGAAGCCGTCAGCCAGTACTTTTTTCAGACAGGTCGCCGCAATGTCCGGCGTACCCATAAACACAACGCGCAAGGATATCCCTCCGTTATTCGTCTCGTTCCAGTTCTTCTTCCGTCAGGAACCGCTCCATGACCTCGGTGTAGACGATTCCGTCCAGGTGATCCAGCTCATGGCAGAAGCACCGGGCGATCAGCGCTTCCCCCTCGGTCTCAAACCACTCGCCGTTTCTGTCCTGGGCGCGAACCTTGGCATAGTTGGGGCGCTTCACCAGACCGTACTTGCCCGGAACGCTGAGACAGCCCTCCGCGCCGCACTGCTCGCCGCTGGTCTCCACCAGCTCCGGGTTCACCAGCTCCAGAATTTCCTCGCCGGTGTCCACGATCACCACCCGGCGCAGAATCCCCACCTGGGGGGCGGCCAGTCCCACGCCGTCGGCTTCGGCCAGGGTATCGGTCATGTCGTTCAGCAGCTTGTGCAGCCGCCAGTCGAACTTTTCCACCGGACGGCATACCTTATGCAGCGCCGGATCTTTGTACGTCAGAATTTTGCGCAGTCCCATAATTTAACCTCGTTTCTCTTATGGTAAACGGCTTGCCGGTCAGTCGAATCCGTTTACGTCGATATAGGCGCTGACGCCCCGGTTTGCCTTGTCCTTCCCAAATTCCCGGAGAAGATAGGAAAGCAGCTGGCGCATCGCCCGGGTCAGGCGGCAGCGCAGGGTCAGCTGGTAGCGGAAATGGTAGTTGACCTTCGGCACGGCGCAGGGCGCAGGCCCCAGCACCGCGCAGCGCTCCTCCCGGTAGGCTTCCTGCCGCAGACACGCAACCAGACTGTCCCGGAATTTTGCCGCACCCCGAAGCACCGCCGTTTCCTCCCGTCCCGTCACCACCACGGCGGCAAGATCGCCGAAGGGCGGCGCGTTCTGTACCCGGCGCAGCTGGATTTCCAGATCGTAAAATCCGTCGTAATCCTGCTCCGCCGCGTAGCGGATGACCTGGTGGTCGGGCACCATTGTCTGAATGATGGCCTTTCCGGGGCTGTCCCCCCGGCCGGCTCTGCCCACCACCTGGGTGAGCATATTGAAGGTGGTCTCCCCTGCCAGATACCCGCCGGTGTACAGGCTCAGGTCGGCATCCAGCACGCCCACCAGCGTGACGTTGGGGAGGTTCAGTCCCTTGGCCACCATCTGGGTGCCAAGAAGCACGGGAACGTTTTCCTTCTGGAAGTGTTCCAGGATTTTTTCATGTGTATTCACGGCGCTTACCGTGTCGGCGTCCATCCGGTCGGTCTCCATGTCGGGAAAAAGGAATTCCAGCTCCTCCTGCACCTTCTGGGTGCCGGTGCCGATGGTTTTCAGCGGGCCGCCGCACGCCGGGCAGCGCTCCGGCACCGGCTGGGAAAAGCCGCAGTAGTGGCACATCAGCCGGTTGTTGGCGCTGTGATAGGTCAGGCGGACGCTGCACCGGGGACATTCCGGCGCCTTCCGGCAGTCCACGCACACCAGCGCCCGGCTGTTGCCCCGGCGGTTGAGAAGTAAAATCGTCTGCTTCCCCGCGTCCCGGTTGTCGGACAGCGCTTCCCGCAGAGGAATGCTCAGGGAAAGGTCGTTTCCCAGCTTCAGCTCCTCCCGCATATCCACGATGTCCACGGCGGGCAGCTTCCGTCCGCCGTAACGCTGAAGCATGGTGTACAGGCGATAAGCGCCGGTTTTCGCCCGGTACATGCTCTCCACGGAGGGCGTGGCGGAGCCAAGCAGCACCAGCGCGCCTTCCTTCGCGCCCCGCCATATGGCGACCTCTTTGGCACTGTAGCGGGGGGAATTTTCGGATTTATAGGAATGCTCCTGTTCCTCGTCCAGAATGATCAGGCCGGGGGTGCAGGGGGCAAACACTGCCGAGCGGGTTCCCACGACCACCTTGGCGTCGCCGCTTCGGACGCGCTTCCACTGATCGTACCGCTCCCCCGTCCCAAGGCTGCTGTGCAGCACCGCCACCTGAGCGCCGAAATAGGCCGTCATCAGCCCCAGCAGCTGGGGCGTCAGGGCGATTTCCGGCACCAGAAGCAGGGCGCTTCTGCCCGTTTCCAGACAGGTTTGAATGAGTTTAATATAGACGGAGGTCTTGCCGGAGCCGGTCACACCCTCAAGGAGCGCAACCCCCGGATTGCCTTGCGCCATTTGCTCCGCAAGCCCGTCAAAGCAGCGCTGCTGGTCGGGGCTGAGTACCAGCGGCCCATTTAAGCTTGCCGGTTGAATCTCCCGGCAGCGAAGCACCGGCCGCTCGGTCAGGGTCAGGTATCCCAGCTTTTCCAGCCGGTTCACCGTCGCCGTAGAAGCGCCGGTAAAATAGCACAGCTCCTTCACGGACACGCTGCCCACGCCGCACATCAGCTCCAGCACACTTCTCTGCATGACGGCGGATTTGGGGCGGCGGGAGACGTACTCCATGGCTTCCTCGGCGGAAACCGCCAGGGAAGCGATCTTCTCCGTTCTGTCATTGGCGCGGCGCAGATATTCCGTCTCGGCGGAGATCCACTTCTTCCGCGCGAGATAGGCAATCACGCCGGAAAGCGCTTCCTCGTCGGAAATCAGGGTGCGCAGAGCGGATTCCTCCGCCTGACCGCCCAGGTTTTCCAGCAGCGCAAGCACCTCCGCCGCGCCGTCCTTGCGGATGGTTTTTTCCTTCCAGGAGCGGTCGGCGGTGAGGGAGATCCGTTCCCGCGCCTGAAACCACAGTCCCGCCGGGAGCATGACCCGGAGGCACTCGTAGAAGGTGCAGAAATACCGCTCCCGCAAAAACGCCGCCAGCCGCAGCTGATGCTCCGACAGAATCGGCGCTTCGTCCAGGCATCGCTCCACGGCCTTCAGCTTTTCCTCGCTGCCCGTCTCCACGGTGAGAACCACGCCCTCGGTGCGCTTGTTGGCGCGGCCGAAGGGCAGCTGCACCCGCTGACCGGGCTGCAAGGTCATTCCCTCGGGGATTTTGTAGGAATAGGGCTTGTCAATGGCATAGGTCGCGGCGGAAACCGCGATTTTCGCAATCATCCTTCACCCCATCCTTTCCGTCTGTTTTTCCGGAGGGCGGTACCCGTCCCCCGGAAAAAACATCATTTCATATACTCTTCCTTCACGGTGGCGGAAAGCTCGCCGTCCGCCACTTCCTCGATGGCCATGGTCACAGGCTTTTCCGGCAGGTCTTCCTGAAAGGCCTCGGCCTCGGCGGCGATCTGACGGGCGCGGTGCGCCACCAGGTTCACCAGCAGATAACGGCTGTCCACCTTCTTCAGCAGTTCAGCAACAGGGGGGTATAGCATAATTTCGTTCCTCCAATAAAGTAGCAATATATTCAGTCAGCCAGATTGGCAATGATTGTCAGAATTTCTTCGGCGCAGCGCTTGGCATCGTCGTTGACCACGGTGTAGTCGTACCAGCTTCGCTGCTCCATTTCCCAGGACGCCCGTTCCAGGCGCATTTTGATCTGTTCCTCCGAGGTATCCCCCCGGCTGCGCAGACGGCGCTCCAGCTCCTCCCGGGACGGCGGCATGATGAAGATCAGCACCGCGTCAGGGGCGGACTGCTTCACCTGCTTCGCGCCCATGGGTTCGATGTCCAGAAGCAGCAGTCCACGCTCCATTTTTTCCTCCGCCTGGGCGCGGGGGGTGCCGTAGTAATTGCCCGCGTGGGCGTCGTATTCCAGAAACGCATTTTCCCGGATCATTTCCTCGAACCGCGCCTTGGTCACGAAGTAGTAGTGCACCCCGTCCACCTCCCCGGGTCGGGGCGGGCGGGTGGTGGCGGAGACGGAGAATTTCAGATCGTCCCGGCTGTCCATCACCTGTTTCAGGACGGTGCTTTTCCCCACGCCGGAAGCGCCGGAGATCACAAACATTTTTCCCTTGCTCACGGCTCAATCCTCCTTTATTTCTTCTTCCGGTCTGTCCATCCACCGGGCATACAGCGTCTCGGTGGGGATGCCGGAGAGGATTACGTGATCGGTATCCATCAAAAGCACGGCCTTTGTCTTGCGTCCGTAGGATGCGTCAATGAGCATTCCCCGGTCTCTCGCCTCCTGAATCACCCGCTTGATGGGTGCGGAGTCCGGCGCAACAATGGCAAGCACCCGCCCCGCGGCGACCATGCTGCCAAAACCGATGTTCACAAGCTTCATAGCCGCTCCTTACTCGATGTTCTGGGTCTGCTCCCGGATTTTTTCCAGCTCGGCCTTGATCTCCACCACAATTCGCGCCAGACGCACATCGGTGCATTTGGAGCCGATGGTGTTGGCCTCCCGGTTCATTTCCTGAAGCAGGAAGTCCAGCTTCCGTCCGATAGCCCCGCCGGTGGTGAGCATGTTGTTCATCTGCTCTAAGTGGCTTCTTAAACGGACGGTTTCCTCGTCCACCGCCACCTTGTCGGCGAAAATGGCAGCCTCCGTCAGGATGCGGCTTTCGTCGATAGCGGTGCTCGCCAGAACCTCTTTGAGCTTATTTTCCAGACGGGTGCGATAGTCCACCACGGTCTGGGCGTTGCCCGCTTCCACCTGACTGACGAGAGACAGAATCGTCTGCCCCCGGCTGCGCAGATCGTTTTCCAGCGCCCCGCCCTCCGTGGTGCGCATGGCGTCGAAGCCTGCCAGCGCCTTGTTCACGACGGACAGCAGGTCGTCCAGCAGCTGCTGCTCGTCCACCTCCGGCTTCTCCACAGTAAACACATCCGGCATCCGGGACAGAAGCGACACGCTGATGTCCTCTTTCACGCCGAAGTCTTCCGCCATCTGCTTCATGGCGGCCAGATACCCTTCCACCATGGACGCATTCAGGGTGACCTTAACGTCGGCGGTGCCCTCGGAGCGGACGGACAGGAACACGTCCACCTTTCCCCGGGAAATAACGTTCTTCACGGCCTGCTTCACCGCGTCCTCCCCAAAGGACAGGCTGCGGGGCAGCTTCACGGTGCAGTCCAGATAGCGGTTGTTGACGGAGCGCAGCTCCACCGTAAATTCTCTTCCGTTCACGGTCTCCACGGCGCGGCCGTAGCCGGTCATACTTTTAACCAAACTCATTATCCCCTTTTTTCATGGCTTTTCTCATATTTTCCTTGCGAAAGCTGTGATCGTATAGTCAATATTGGCTTTCCTTGCCACTTTGCGGTCGTATACCAGCACCAGAAGAATGCCCAGCGCAAACCCAAGCCCCCCGACCGGTGCGCCGAAGCCCCCCAGCCGGAAGCCGATATAGTATCCCAAGAAGAACAGCACCAGCGGCGCAACGTACAATACCGCCGCCGCCTTCAGCACCGGGGCAGTCTGGGATTCCACCTTTACCAGCTCCCCCCGGCGGGCGCCGATGGGGTTCTTCGCCGTAAACGTCACCGTTTCCTTGGCCGCGCCGCAGCCGGAGCATTTGTGGCAGTCGCCGGAACAGGCGCTTTCCCGGATGCGGAACACCAGCGCCGTGCCGTCGTCATAGACTTCCTTCACCCGGACAAGCTGTTCCATGCCGTCACCCCTTCACCGTTGCCGATACGGAGTAGGGCCCCGATATCTCGCCCACCGCCGTGAATTCCTCGCCGAAGTTGATGGACGCCTTATAGGTGGCAGTCCCCGCCACGGCGTTGGAGAAGTCCACCACCACCGTGATGTCGTCTCCCGTCAGCTGGCTGATCTGGCTGGACGCGCCCCGCACCCGCACCGTCAGGTTGGCGTTGATGATCTCCACCTCCATGCCCTCCGGCACGTTGATGGCCTGGATATTGGCAACGGTATATTCCCGGATGCTCAGGCCGGAGAACTGGATGCTCACCGTGGCCTCGTTCACGCCGGTCTGGTTGGTGATGCCGTCGGGCAGGTTGATGGTGTAGAGCATATTCTGGGATTTCTCCACCGACCGCAGGTCGATTTCGGCCAGGGTATAGCTGTCGCCCAGCTCTGCCAGCGCAGCGTCGCTGCCCGTGACCCGGATGGAGGCGGGATTGATCGTTACGGTGGTATTTTCCTCCGTGGCGCCGCCGCCGTAGGTGACCTGCGCCACCAACCGCAGCTCTTTAATGCGCTGAATCTTCATATCCAGATGGATCTCTTCCACATCGGTGGTGATCTCCGCCGCGTCCACGGGGTTACCCTTCTCATCGCAGAGGGTATAGCGGTAGCTCTCGCTGATGGACTCCGACTGATCCGTCAAGTCCACCTCGATCACCGCCTGCCGGATTTTATCGGCGACGGAGGCGGGGCCGATGATATTCACCGTGGAATAGTCCAGCTGGACGTTTTCCGTGTCGTACAGATAATCCTCCGACCGGGTGCCGTCATACTGCACCACCACCGGCACATCCTTCACCCGGCGGTATTCCACGTCTACGTAAAAATCGCTCTGGGACAGCGTCTCGAGGGCATTCTGCGCCACGTTGCCGGGGTAGGAAATGGTGTACCGGAGGTTAATCTTCTGCCCCGGCTCGGTGATGGCGGACAGATTGGCCTTCACGGTAATGTTGCTCTGATTGACTTTAATTAAATCGCTTCTGGCGCCCGCCAGCTGCAGCGACACCGTGGAGGAGGACGTGGAGGTACACATCAGCCCCCGCTCGTTCAGGACGCTCTCGCCCTCCAGCACCACCGGGATATTATAGTAGGTCTCCTCGGAATTGGGGCTGACGTAAGTGATGACATACAGCCAAAGCCCGAAGGCGATGGCGACGGACAGCAAAATGGCGCCGAATTTATTTTTCATTGTCGTCCGTCTCCTTTCTGCGGAAATACAGCTTCTGCTTCAGCCGCAGACCCAAGTCCTGCTTCTCGTCGCCGTCGTCGGCAGGACACAGCTCGTTGTGCAGCAGCTTGTCCAGCGTCTGGGGCGCAAGATGCCGCTTGAGCATTCCGCCCACCGCCACGGAAATGGTGCCGGTTTCCTCGGAGACAATCACCACCACCGCGTCGGAAGCCTCGCTCATACCCACGCCGGCACGGTGCCGGGTACCTAAGTCCGCGCTGAGATGGTTGCTGTCGGACAGGGGCAGCACACACCCTGCGGCGGCGATCCGGCCGTCCCGGATGATCATCGCGCCGTCGTGGAGGGGGGAATTTTTGAAGAAAATGTTCCGGATCAGCTGATCGGAAACCTGGCCGTCGATCTGGGTGCCGGTTTTGAAATATTCCTCCAGCCGCTGCTCCCGGGCGAAGGCGATCAACGCGCCCACCTTCTCCCGGCCCATGGCCTCGCAGGCGCGCACGGTCTGGGTAATGACCGCGTCCATCTCCTGCTGCACGGGCTTGCTGACGCCGAAAATACTGGTCAGCTTCACGCTGCCCAGGTGATCCAGCATCCGCCGCAGCTCCGGCTGGAACAGAATGACCAGCGCCAGCAGTCCGACGGACAGGAACTGCTTCATGATGAAGGCCACCGTATACAGATGCCACAGATCGGTCAGCCACGCAATGACCAGAACCACCACCACGGCCTTGGCAATTCGGGTGGTGCTGGGTGTCTTGATCAGCGGCAGGATTTTATATATCAGAAACGCGACTACGGCGATATCCAGATAATCTGACCATTGCATTCGCTGCAGCTGCTGCAGCAAATTCTGAATGCTCTCCATAAACGTTCTTACCCCTTTTATGTCAACTTTTGTATAGCGCATACTCCGCTATCGTAAATTTACTATTATCTTGCTTATTATAGCGAATACCGGCGCCGATGGCAATAGCCAATCTGTAAAAAAATTGCGACTATCCTCTGGGAAGTTTGGATACCGCCCTTAAGAATGCGTCGGTTTGTGCATCGGACGCGTCATGGCCAAAGCTGACCCGTACCGTTCCCGATTCCAGCGTCCCCGCGCTTTCGTGGGCAAGGGGGGCGCAGTGCAGCCCCGCGCGAACCGCAATGCCCTGCTTTGCCAGAAGTGCCGCCGCCTCCTCGCAGTCCATCCCCGGCCGGAAGGATACCGTCGATGCCTGATGCGCCCCGGCAAATACCTCCATCCCCAATTTTTGTAAACCCCCGGCGCACCGTTCCAGCTGTCGATGCTCCCGGCGGAAAATATTATCCACCCCCGTCCGGCGGACGAAGCGCAAGCCCTCCGTCAGTCCCGCGTAGCCGGGTACGTTCAGCGTCCCCGCTTCCAAACGGTCGGGCAGATAATCCGGCATGGCCTGGTTCACGGAATCGCTGCCCGTCCCTCCGAACAGCAGGGGCTGGGCATCGCCGCCGCAGAGCAGCAGCCCCGTCCCCTGAGGCCCCAGCAGCCCCTTATGCCCCGGCATGGCGATAAAATCCGCCCCCAGTGCCTGAAAATCCACCGGCAGCGCCCCGGCGGACTGGGCAGCGTCGATGATAAACGGCACCCGCCATTTCCGGCACATCTCCGCCAGCTGCTTAACCGGCAGAATATAGCCAAATACGTTGGAAACGTGGGTGAACACCGCCGCGTCCGCCCCCTGCTTCAGCTCCCGCCCGAAGCGGGAAAGGGTGTCCTCCCAGTCAAACAGCCGCCGCCCCGCCACCCGGATATCCGCCCCCAGCGCGTGAAGGGGGCGTGTCACGGCGTTATGCTCAAATCCGGACACGATCACCCGTCCCCCGGGCTTCACGACGGAGCGGATGGCGATATTCAGTCCGTGGGTGCAGCTGGTGGTCAGCGCGACCTGCTCCGGCCGGCAGTGAAACAGCGCTCCGGCGGCTTCCCGGCAGGCGTATACCGTCTCCGAGGCTTCCATTGCCGCACTGTATCCGCCCCGCCCCGGATTCGCGCAGGTGTACATTGCCCGCTCCACCGCCCGGTACACCCCCGGCGGCTTGCGGAAGGAGGTGGCGCCGTTGTCCAGATAGATCATACCGTCAGCTCCTCCAGATTTCCGTCCGGACGCTGGGCGTAAATTTTGCGCAGGGGAACGCCGTTCTCCCGCAGAAGCTCCACCACCGGAATAATATCCTCCGTTTTGATCCGCAGGCTGTAGCCGCAGCCCTGCTGCTCCATCCACTTGGGCGTCCGCTGGAGGACACAGCGGTGGTTATTCCGGTTCAGCAGCCGTTCGCCCCGCTGGGCAAAGGTCACCGAGCGGAACGTGATGATAAAGATTCTCATAACGCAAAACCTCCCGGCACAATCTATGCCCGGGAGGTCGAAACCGTGCGTATTCCGGCGGCGAAAACGTGGCAGCCGTGCAGGCGGCTGCCACGTAAAATCATGGTTTGCTTTCGTTTTCCAGCGTGATAGTCGTAACGTAGTCCGGATTTGGGACATAAAGACGGTAACTGTTCCCCGACAGCTCCATATAGTAATAGCTCCAGCCGGATTTGAATTTCAGCCCCACCGTGATGGACGGCTGATCCTGGGCGGCGGCAGGCAGATTGTTCAGCACCAGACACTCCCCTTCCTCTGTGGTGTAGTCCCCCCGATCCGCAGGTTCATCCGCGCCGTTCAGAAGGATGTGGTCGCCGACGTAGGGTTTCATCGGAATGGCTACGCAGCACGAGCCCGTTTCCCCCAGGATTTCCCAGAATTTTTTGTATTCCCCGTCGGTGAGAAGCGCACGCAGTTCGTCGTCCATGGAGATCTGAGAATCTCCGCGCAGGTCGTATTTCTTCGCGTACTCGCTTCTTCCCGCCAGACGCTGGTCATACTCCTCCTGCGTCCAGACGCCCGCTTCCAGATACTGGTCAACAGTGTCGTCCGTCAGACCGTACATCTCGCACCAGAACTGATTGTCGGGTCTTTGCAGGATCTCCTGCTTCAGCGTATCCTCCGGCGTAAACCCTACCACCGTTTCCCCAGGCATGACCCCGGACAGGTCGTAGCCCAGCGCAATGGATTTTCCGTCATAGTAGCGCTGAAACAGCGTGAACTTGGTGTAGTCCGCTTCGGCAAATTCGACGGTTTCCGGCGTCTGGGGCTGGGGAATCCTCTGCGCCGCTTCCAGAACCGGCGCATCCTGCGGCGTTGCCTTGGGCTGGACGGCGGCAAAAATGCCCGGTATCCACCCCGCCGCCGCGGCGGTCACGGTGAGCAGGCTGACGCAGATGGCTGCGGCCAGAATGTAGAGAATGGTCTTCCTCCCGGAAAAATGCTTTTGTTTCATATCGGTTGCCTCCTGTAAGGCGGCGTCCGCTATGTCCAGATACCTGTCATCCACATACTCCAATGCTCTGAAAAGGTTCTTCCCGTTCATACGCTGATTCCCTCCTTTTCCAGCTGTCTGCGCAGCTTTTGCCGCAGGCAGCTCAAGCGGTACTTCACGTTACGTTCCGTCAGGCCAAGCTTATCCGCAATTTCCGCAATGGTCAGACTGTAATAATAGCGGCTCAGGAACACGGCGCAGTCCATCTTATCCAGCTGGGACAGGAACCGGTTCACACTTCCTGCTGCCAGCTTTGCATCCACGGCGGCCTCCACATCGGAGCGGGGGTCTGCCAGACAGGCGTCCAGCTCCGACAGCAGGGTGATCATATGCACATCTCTGCGTTTGGCAGTGATATAGTCCAGCCGGTCAAAGGCCAGATTCCGGGCAATCCGGGACAGAAAATGCTTCAGCACTCTGGGAACTTCCGGCGGGATGGCATTCCAGGCGGCCAGATATGTATCCGCTGCGATTTCCTCCGTATCCTCCCGGCAGCGCAGGATGTTGTAGGCGATCTGATTGATGTATCCGCCGTATTTCTTCGCCGTCTCGCCGATGGCCGCTTCCTGCCGGGACAGGTAAAGCGCGATGATCTGGGTATCTTCCATCAGGACACCTCCTTGTGATGTGTAAGGCCTTACACCGCTATAGTAGGAAACCAGCAGACAATGGACAAAGATTTTTGGAAAACGGTCAAAAACCGCTAAAAAAGGCGTGACCCGAAGGTCACGCCTTTTAAGCTAACTATCTAACGGGAAATTACTCGTCGATCTCGGTAACGACGCCGGAACCAACGGTACGGCCGCCTTCACGGATAGCGAAACGCAGACCCTTCTCGATAGCGATGGGGGTGATCAGCTCAACGCTCATAACAACGTTGTCGCCGGGCATGCACATCTCAACGCCTTCGGGCAGGGAGATGATGCCGGTAACGTCGGTGGTACGGAAGTAGAACTGAGGACGATAGTTGTTGAAGAAGGGAGTATGACGGCCGCCTTCTTCCTTGGACAGGACGTAAACCTGACCCTTGAACTTGGTGTGGGGATGGATGGAGCCGGGCTTGCACAGAACCTGGCCTCTTTCGATGTTCTTCTTGTCGATACCACGCAGCAGAGCGCCGATGTTGTCGCCGGCTTCAGCGTAGTCCAGCAGCTTGTGGAACATCTCGATGTCGGTAACGACGGTGGACAGCTTGTCCTCGCGCAGACCAACAATCTCAACGGGCTCGTTCTTCTTGACAACGCCACGCTCCACACGACCGGTAGCAACGGTGCCACGGCCGGAGATGGTGAAGACGTCCTCAACGGGCATCAGGAAGGGCAGGTTGTCGTTACGCTCGGGAGTGGGGATATACCTGTCAACAGCGTCCATCAGCTCCTTGATGCAGGCATACTCGGGAGCGTTGGGATCCTTGGACTCGGAAACCAGAGCGTTCAGAGCGGAACCCTTGATGATGGGGGTGTCGTCGCCGGGGAAGCCGTACTCGTTCAGGGTCTCGCGGACTTCCATCTCGACCAGCTCCAGCAGCTCCTCGTCGTCAACCTGATCGCACTTGTTCAGGAACACAACGATATAGCGCACGCCGACCTGACGAGCCAGCAGCAGGTGCTCACGGGTCTGAGCCATGGGGCCGTCGGTAGCAGCGATAACCAGGATAGCGCCGTCCATCTGAGCAGCACCGGTGATCATGTTCTTGATATAGTCAGCGTGACCCGGGCAGTCAACGTGAGCGTAGTGACGGTTGTCGGTCTCGTACTCCACGTGAGCGGTGTTGATCGTGATACCACGAGCCTTCTCTTCGGGAGCCTTGTCGATGGAAGCGTAGTCCTCGAACTGAGCCTGACCCTTCATGGCCAGATACTTGGTGATAGCGGCGGTCAGAGTGGTCTTGCCGTGGTCAACATGGCCGATGGTGCCAATGTTAACATGGGGCTTATTTCTTTCAAACTTCTGCTTTGCCATTTGAAATATTCCTCCTGTTATAATTGTTGATTGAATGAAATAAACAACTAAAGTCTGGGTGCTTCCGCACATCATGTACATCATACTACACTTTGCGGGGAAACACAAGAAAAATTTTTGAAAATTTACGTCAAATTCCTTTGGAAATCAATCCTTACCCCGGGATTTGACAATTTCCTCGGTCTTGGACTTGGGCAGCTCGGCGTTGTGGCTGGGCTCCATGGAGTAGTTGCCGCGTCCCTGGGTCTTGCTGCGCAGGTCGGTGGCGTAGCCGAACATCTCTGCCAGAGGCACGTTGGCGTCGATCTGGACAGAGCCGGTACGGGTGATCTGACCCAGAATGTTGCCGCGGCGGGCGGTGATGTCGCCGATAACGGTACCCATATACTCATCGGGCACGTTGACGGAAACCTTCATGATGGGCTCCAGGATGACGGGGTCCGCCTTCTTGCAGGCTTCCTTGAACGCCATGGAACCGGCGATCTTAAAGGCCATTTCGGAGGAGTCGACCTCGTGGTAAGAGCCATCGTACAGGGTAACCTTCACGTCCACAACGGGGTATCCGGCCAGAACACCTGCTTCCATCGCGCCCTGAATACCGGCATCGACGGCGGGGATATACTCCTTGGGGATGGCGCCGCCAACAACGGCATTGATGAACTCGTAACCCTTGCCGGGCTCGTTGGGCTCCACGTGGATCTTGACGTGACCGTACTGGCCTTTACCGCCGGACTGACGGGCGTACTTGGTCTCCTGATCCACAGCCTTGCGGATGGTCTCCTTGTAGGAAACCTGGGGAGCGCCGACGTTGGCCTCGACCTTGAACTCCCGCAGCAGACGGTCAACAATGATCTCCAGGTGCAGCTCGCCCATGCCGGCGATGATGGTCTGACCGGTTTCCTTGTTGGTGTAGGTGCGGAAGGTGGGATCCTCTTCGGCCAGCTTACTCAGGGCAATGCCCATCTTTTCCTGACCGGCCTTGGTCTTGGGCTCAATGGCGACCTCGATAACAGGCTCGGGGAAGACCATGGACTCCAGAATGATGGGGTGATCCTCGTCGCAGAAGGTATCGCCGGTGGTGGTGTTCTTGACGCCGACCACGGCGGCGATGTCGCCGGCGTAGACCTTGTCAATGTCCTCACGGTGATTGGCGTGCATCTGCAGGATACGACCCATACGCTCGTTGACGCCCTTGGTGCAGTTCAGCACGGTGGTGCCTTTCTCCAGCGTACCGGAGTACACACGGAAGTAGCACAGCTTGCCCACATAGGGGTCGGTAGCGATCTTAAAGGCCAGAGCGGAGAAGGGTGCGTCGTCGGAAGCGGGACGGAAATCCTCTTCCTCGGTGTCGGGGTTGATGCCCCGGATGCCCTTCTTGTCCAGGGGGCTGGGCATATAATCCACCACGGCGTCCAGCAGCTCCTGAACACCCTTGTTCTTGTAGGACGTACCGCAGACGATAGGCACCATCTCATTGGCGATGGTGGCTCTGCGGATGACGGCCTTGATCTTCTCGACGGGGATCTCCTCGCCTTCCAGATACATCATGGCCAGATCGTCATCCAGCGCGGTGACGGCGTCCATCAGCTTCTCATGGTACTCCTCGCAGATATCCACCATGTCCTCGGGGATATCCTCGACCCGCACGTCCTTGCCCAATTCATCATAGAAGACGTTGGCCTTCATGGTGAGCAGGTCTACGTTGCCCTTGAAGAAGGCCTCGCTTCCGATGGGCAGCTGGATGGGCACGGCGTTGCACTTCAGCCGCTCGTGGATCATGTCCAGAACGCGGAAAAAGTCGGCGCCCATGATGTCCATCTTGTTGACGTAGATCATGCGGGGAACCTTGTACTCGTCGGCCTGACGCCAAACGGTTTCGGTCTGGGGTTCCACACCGCCCTTGGCGCACAGAACGGTCACGGCGCCGTCCAGAACACGCAGAGAGCGCTCCACCTCAACGGTGAAGTCCACGTGACCCGGGGTGTCGATGATGTTCAGCCGGCAGCCCTTCCAGAAGCAGGTGGTTGCAGCGGAAGTGATGGTGATGCCGCGCTCCTGCTCCTGTGCCATCCAGTCCATGGTGGCGGAGCCGTCGTGGGTCTCACCGATCTTGTAGTTCTTGCCGGTGTAGAACAGGATACGCTCGGTGGTGGTGGTTTTGCCGGCATCGATGTGTGCCATGATGCCGAAGTTTCTTGTATTCTCCAGAGAATACTGTCTAGGCATTGGTTTTCTCCTTTATTACCAGCGGAAATGGGCGAAGGCCTTGTTGGCTTCAGCCATCTTGTGGACGTCCTCACGCTTCTTAACGGAGGCGCCGGTATTGTTGGCAGCATCCATGATCTCGGCAGCCAGACGCTCCTTCATGGTGTTCTCGCTGCGGGCGCGGCTGTAGTTGGTGATCCAGCGCAGCCCCAGGGTCTGACGGCGGTCAGGGCGAACTTCGATAGGCACCTGATAGGTAGCGCCGCCGACACGGCGAGCCTTCAGCTCCACGGCGGGCATAATGTTTTCCATTGCCTGCTGGAACACTTCCAGGCCATTCTTGCCGGTCTTGTTCTCGACAATTTCAAATGCACCATACACGACCTTCTGGGCAACACCCTTCTTGCCGTCCAGCATGATGCTGTTGATGAGCTTGGTAACCAGAACGGAATTGTAATTGGGATCCGGAAGGACCTCTCTCTTGGGAACATTACCTCTTCTGGGCACTTTGCTTCCCTCCTTCATAATATAATGATTTCATCGGTACTCGAAAGTGTGACTTTCGTTGTGCCTGGCCAGAGGTTTCATCTATATAAAACCATCTTGGCAAGGCGAAGCCTTGCGAACGGGCTTGGAAAAGTCAAATTGGGTTGGCGGAAAGAAAATTACTTCTTCTTGCCGGCCTTGGGGCGCTTCGCGCCGTACTTGGAGCGGGACTGCATCCGGTTCTGCACGCCCTGGGTATCCAGAGTGCCGCGAACGATGTGGTAACGAACGCCGGGCAGGTCCTTGACACGGCCGCCGCGGATCAGCACCACGGAGTGCTCCTGCAGGTTATGGCCGACACCGGGAATGTAAGCGGAAACTTCCATACCGTTGGTCAGACGCACACGGGCGATCTTACGCAGAGCGGAGTTCGGCTTCTTGGGGGTGGTGGTACGAACGGCAGTACATACACCGCGCTTCTGAGGGGAAGGCAGATTCGTCGCCTTGTTCTCCAGAGTGTTCAGACCTCTCTGCAGAGCGGGGGCGGTGGACTTGTAGGTAACCTGCTGACGGCCATTTCTTACGAGCTGATTAAAAGTAGGCATCAATTTTCTCCTTTCTTTTGTTCTCGCCTTTTCGGCGGGTCTTATATTCTACGGACGGTTGTCCGATAGAACCGGGTTCAATCCACGACGGCGGCAGCCGCCGCGCCCACCTCGATGCCGCAGGCACGGCCAAGCACGGCCATGCTGGGAACCCAGGCAGTCTGGACTTCCTTCGACCGGCACAGCAGCACGATGGGCTCTATGACGGCAGGATCGGCATTTTCAGCCAGAAAAACATACCTGGCGCGGCCTGCCTCCACAGCTTTTTTCAGCTGCTTCGCGCCGACCACCGTCTTAACGCCGGTGAGATCCGGCACATTGCCGCACTTGGGTATTCTACTTTCCTTTTTTGTATCCATATAAGATCATATTATACGCATTTTTTCAGGATTGTCAACAAATATTCCAGATTTTTTTCGTTGTCCCTTTTCAGCAAATTGGTGAATCCGCTCATTTTATCGCAATTTGCGGTTCACCGCTTGCAATTCCCCCACCGTCTTATTACAATTGCATCAAAATTGCGTCAGAGGTGAGCCAATATGAAAGATGATTTCCCCCGGTATACGCTGCGCATTTCTCAGATTCTGCTGGACAAGATTGGATATATTGCCGAATACGAGGGTCGAACCAAAAATAAGGAAATCGAGCAGCTGATAAAGAAACGCATTGCGGAATTTGAGGCCGAACATGGTATCATAGACGAAGCCGCCCTCGCATCCGACTGATGCGAGGGTCATTTTTATCATTTTCAATATTGCAAATCCGGCCGCCGCCCTTTCGGGCAGCGGCCGGATGCTTATTAGTTCAACGCGTTCTCGATCATTTCCTCGGGGATTCTGGGCTCGGGGGTCGCGCCGGGCTGGTAGTCCCGGTAGGCCATCAGGCCGGAACCGGCGGGGATCAGCTTGCCGATCAGCACGTTCTCCTTCAGACCCACCAGATGGTCAACCTTGCCCTTGATGGCGGCGTCGGTAAGCACCTTGGTCGTCTCCTGGAAGGAGGCGGCGGACAGGAAGGAGTCGGTGGCGAGAGCCGCCTTGGTGATGCCCAGCAGCATGGCGCTGGCGGTGGCGGGACGCAGCTCCGTCTCCCCGGCGTCAATGCGGCGCTGAATTTCGGCGTTGGCGTCCTCGAACTCAAAGCTGTCAATGGCGCTGCCGGTGAGCAGAGCGGTATCGCCGGGATCCTCCACACGCACCTTGCGCATCATCTGACGGATGATGACCTCAATGTGCTTGTCGTTGATCTCAACGCCCTGCTGACGATACACCGCCTGGACGGACTGCACCAGATAATCCTGCACGGCCTCCACGCCGGAGATCCGCAGAACATCCTGGGGATACAGCGCGCCGTCGGTGATGGGCTGACCCTTTTCCACAACCTTGCCGTGGGCGACCTTCAATCCCACGGAGTAAGGCACCTGGTACACCTTCACCTCGCCGTCATCGGCGGTCACGGTGATGTTACGCAGGGCGGTGCGGTGGGTCTCGTCCACGTTCACCACGCCGGTAATCTCGGAGATCTGCGCCATCTTCTTGGGACGGCGGGCCTCAAACAGTTCTTCGACTCGAGGCAGACCCTGGGTGATATCGTCGCCCGCGACGCCGCCGGAGTGGAAGGTACGCATGGTCAGCTGGGTACCGGGTTCGCCGATGGACTGGGCGGCAATGATGCCGACGGCCTCGCCCAGGTCGACCTCCTTGGAGGTGGCCAGGTTCATGCCGTAGCACTTGGCGCACACGCCCACCCGGGCGCGGCAGCCCAGAATGGTGCGGATATAGATTTTGTCGATGCCGTGCTGCTCGAACTTCTCCGCATCCTCGGGCATCATCATGACGTCCTTGGAGTGCAGCACTTCGCCGGTCTTGGGGTCAACCACATCGTGGACGGGGTAACGTCCGCGGATACGGTTGCCGAAGGTGTCGATGACGTCGCCGTTCTTGTCGTACACCGCGCCGACCCAAATGCCGTTGGTGGTACCGCAGTTATGCTCCCGGATGATGACGTCCTGAGAAACGTCCACCATTCGACGGGTCAGGTAACCGGAGTCGGCGGTACGCAGAGCGGTATCGGTCATGCCCTTACGGGCGCCTCTGGAGGAGATGAAGTATTCCAGAACGGACAGGCCTTCCCGGAAGTTCGCCTTAACGGGGATCTCAATGGTACGGCCTGCGGTATCGGCCATCAGGCCGCGCATACCGGCCAGCTGACGGATCTGTGCCATGGAACCACGGGCGCCGGAGTCGGCCATCATGTAGATGGGGTTGAACTCGTCCATGCTGCCCTGCAGGGCGTTGGTGACGTCCGCGGTGGTCTTTTCCCACTGCTGAACCACCAGACGGTAGCGCTCGTCGTTGGTGATATAGCCCTGGCGGTAGAACTGCTCGATCTCCACGACCTTCTTTTCCGCGGAGGAGACCATCTCATACTTCACGCTGGGAACCACCATGTCCGCAATGGACACGGAGATAGCGCCCTTGGTGGAATACTTGTAGCCCAGAGCCTTGATGCGATCCAGCATCTCGGTGGCGATGGTGAAGCCATGGCGGCGGATGCACTTATCGATGATCTTGCCCAGCTGCTTCTTACCCACCAGGAAGCTGACCTCCAGGTCGAACTCATGGCCGGGGACGCTGCGGTCAACGAAGCCCAGATCCTGCGGAATCGGCTCGTTGTAGATCAGGCGGCCGACGGTGGCGTCGATGATGCGGTAGCACATCTGGCCGTCAATTTTCTTGCCGTAGCGCACCCGGATGGGGGCATGCAGACCCACGGCACCGTCGGCATAGGCGGCAATGGCCTCGTTGACGGAGGAATAGTTGTGAATGGGGCGGAACTTGGCAATGGCCTTGCCCGCGGCCTTGGCAGCCTTGTTGGCGGCGACGAAGTCGTCCGCGTCCACGATTTCGTTCACGGGGAAGTCGGTATCGCCGGGGTCGGTGACGAACACGGTCTCCGCGCCCTTCTCGGCCTTGCCCAGACGGGTGTAGGTCAGGTAGTAGGCGCCCAGGATCATATCCTGAGTAGGCACGGTGACGGGCTTTCCGTCCTGAGGACGCAGCAGGTTGTTGGCGGACAGCATCAGCATTCTGGCCTCCGCCTGCGCCTCGGGAGACAGAGGCACGTGAATGGCCATCTGGTCGCCGTCGAAGTCGGCGTTGAAGGCGGTGCAGCACAGAGGATGCAGCTTCAGGGCACGGCCTTCCACCAGAATCGGCTCAAAGGCCTGAATGCCCAGACGGTGCAGGGTAGGCGCACGGTTCAGCATGACCGGGCGATCCTTGATGATCTCGTCCAGAGCGTCCCAGACCTCGGTCTTGCCCTTGTCGATCATCTTCTTGGCGGACTTGATGTTGTTGGCCAGGCCGTCGGAAACCAGCTTCTTCATAACGAAGGGGCGGAACAGCTCAATGGCCATTTCCTTGGGCACGCCGCACTGATACAGCTTCAGCTCGGGGCCGACAACGATAACGCTGCGTCCGGAGTAGTCAACACGCTTGCCAAGCAGGTTCTGACGGAAACGTCCCTGCTTGCCCTTGAGCATATCGGACAGGGATTTCAGCGCCCGGTTGTTGGCGCCGGTGACGGCGCGTCCCCGGCGGCCGTTGTCGATCAGGGCGTCCACGGCCTCCTGGAGCATCCGCTTCTCGTTGCGGATGATGATATCGGGGGCGTGGAGCTGCACCAGCCGCTTCAGGCGGTTATTCCGGTTGATGACCCGGCGGTACAGATCGTTCAGGTCAGAGGTGGCGAACCGGCCGCCGTCCAGCTGGATCATGGGACGGATGTCGGGAGGGATGACGGGCAGCACGTCCATAATCATCCAGCTGGGTTTGTTGCCGGATTCCCGGAAAGCCTCCACGACCTCCAACCGCTTGACGATCCGCAGCTTCTTCTGGGAGGAGGCGGTTTTCAGCTCCTCCCGGAGCTGATGGCTCAGCTGATCCAGGTCGATCTGCTCCAGCAGCTCCTTGACGGCCTCCGCGCCCATACCGGCCTTGAAGTCGTCCTCGTACTTTTCCCGCATGTCCCGGTATTCCTTCTCGGTGAGCACCTGGTTCAGCGTCAGAGGCGCGTCGCCGGGGTCGGTGACGATATAGGCGGCGAAGTACAGAACCTTCTCCAGCACCTTGGGGGAGATGTCCAGAATCAGACCCATCCGGGAGGGAATGCCCTTGAAATACCAGATGTGGCTGCATGGAGCGGCCAGCTCGATGTGACCCATGCGCTCCCGGCGTACCTTGGCCTTGGTGACTTCCACGCCGCAGCGGTCGCAGATCTTGCCCTTGTACTTGATTTTCTTATATTTACCGCAGTGGCACTCCCAGTCCTTGGTCGGTCCGAAGATCCGCTCACAGTACAGGCCGTCCCGCTCGGGTTTCAGGGTACGGTAGTTGATGGTCTCAGGCTTCTTCACTTCGCCATAGGACCACTGCCGGATCATCTCCGGCGAAGCAATGCCGATTTTAATGGCATCAAAGGTGGCATCTGCCATGTTTCAGCCTCCTTAATCTTCGTAGCTATCGGTGTCGGACTCCTCCGTATCACCGAACACATCCAAAATACTCTCCGGGCTGTCCTCGTCGATCACGAAGCCCGCGTCCAGCACCTCGTCGGTGGAACCGACCACCACTTCGTTCTCGGTGTCGGAGCTGTAGACCACATCATCGTCGTCATCGTCGTCCTTCAGCTCGATCTCGTTGCCGTTCTCGTCCAGCACGCGGATATCCAGGCACAGCGCCTGCAGCTCCTTGACCAGAACCTTGAAGGACTCCGGCACGCCGGGCTTGGGGATGTTCGCGCCCTTGACGATGGCCTCGTAGGTCTTGACACGGCCGGTGACGTCGTCGGACTTGACGGTCAGAATCTCCTGCAGGGTATAGGCGGCGCCGTAAGCTTCCAGCGCCCAGACCTCCATTTCGCCGAAGCGCTGGCCGCCGAACTGCGCCTTGCCGCCCAGAGGCTGCTGGGTGACCAGGGCATAGGGGCCGGTGGAACGGGCGTGGATCTTATCGTCAACCAGGTGATGGAGCTTGAGGTAGTAGGGATAGCCGACGGTGACCAGATTGTCGAAGGGCTCGCCGGTGCGGCCGTCGTACAGGACGGTCTTGCCGTCCTCCCGCAGGCCTGCCAGCTTCAGGGTGTCCCGGATGTCCTTCTCGTTGGCGCCGTCGAACACGGGGGTAGCGACCTTCCAGCCCAGCGCCTTGGCGGCGTAGCCCAGATGGACCTCCAGCACCTGTCCGATGTTCATACGGGAAGGCACGCCCAGGGGGTTCAGCACGATGTCCAGCGGAGTGCCGTCGGGCAGGAAGGGCATATCCTCCTCGGGCAGAACCCGGGAAACGACGCCCTTGTTGCCGTGACGGCCGGCCATCTTATCGCCCACGGAGATCTTTCTCTTCTGGGCGATATACACCCGGACGGATTTGGTGACGCCGGGGGCCAGCTCGTCGGAATTTTCCTTGGTGAAGACCTTGACGTCCACCACGATGCCGCTTTCGCCGTGGGGAACCTTCAGGGAGGTGTCCCGGACTTCTCTTGCCTTCTCGCCGAAGATGGCTCTCAGCAGCCGTTCCTCGGGGGTCAGCTCGGTCTCGCCCTTGGGGGTGACCTTACCCACCAGATAGTCACCGGCGTGAACCTCCGCGCCCACGCGGATGATGCCGTTCTCGTCCAGGTCTTTCAGGGTATCCTCGCCCACGTTGGGGATGTCCCGGGTGATTTCCTCGGGTCCCAGCTTGGTGTCCCGGGCTTCGGTCTCATGCTCCTCGATGTGGATGGAGGTGAACACGTCCTCCCGCACCAGACGTTCGTTCAGCAGAATGGCGTCCTCGTAGTTGTAGCCTTCCCAGGTGACGAAGCCGATGAGCACGTTCTTGCCCAGAGCCACCTCGCCGCCGGAGCAGCTGGGGCCGTCGGCAATGATCTGCTGGGTGTCCACCCGCTCGCCAACCACCACGATGGGGCGCTGGTTGATGCAGGTGCCGGCATTGCTCCGGGCGAACTTGGTCAGATGGTAGGTCTGTACGTCGCCGTCGTCATACTTGACGGTGATGTCGGTGGCGGAAACCGCGGTGACGGTGCCGGGCTTTTCCGCCTTGATGCAGACCTCGGAGTCCACGGCAGCCTTATGCTCGATGCCGGTGGCAACGATGGGCGGCTCGGTGGTCAGCAGAGGCACGGCCTGACGCTGCATGTTTGCGCCCATCAGAGCACGGTTGGCGTCGTCGTTCTGCAGGAAGGGAATGAAGGAGGTGGCGATGGAGATCATCATTCTGGGGGACACGTCGATATAGTCGATGACGCCCCGATCCACTTCGATAATCTCGTTGCGGTGACGGCAGGTGATACGGGCGTTGGCAAGGCAGCCGTTTTCGTCCAGAGGCTCGCTCGCCTGGCCGATGTAGAAGTCGTCCTCCACGTCGGCGGTCATATACTCCACGTCCTTGGTGACGAAGCCGGTAGCCTTGTCCACCTTGCGGTAGGGCGCTTCCACGAAGCCGTACTCGTTGATTCTGGCAAAGGTCGCCAGATAGTTGATCAGGCCGATGTTGGGACCTTCAGGGGTCTCAATGGGACACATACGGCCGTAGTGGGTGTAGTGAATATCCCGCACGTCGAAGGACGCCCGGTCACGGCTCAGACCGCCGGGGCCCAGAGCGGACAGACGGCGCTTGTGGGTCAGCTCGGCCAGAGGGTTATTCTGATCCATGAACTGGCTCAGGGGGGAGGAACCGAAGAATTCCTTAATCACGGCGGTCACAGGCCGGATGTTGATCAGGCTCTGGGGGGTGACCGCGTCCAGATCCTGAACGGTCATACGCTCCCGGATGACCCTGTCCAGACGGGAGAAGCCGATGCGGAACTGGTTCTGCAGCAGCTCGCCCACGCAGCGCAGGCGGCGGTTGCCCAGGTGGTCGATATCGTCAGGGGTGCCGACGCCCATGGCCACGCAGTTCAGGTAGTTGATGGAGGCCATGATGTCGTCCACAATGATGTGCTTGGGAATCAGGTCGTCAATCCGGTCGGCGATGGCTTCCTTCCAGCCGTCGGCAGGGACGGTCTCCAGCATTTCCTTCAGAACCGGGAAATGCACCTTCTCCCGGACGCCGTATTCCTTGGGGTCAAAGTCCACGAAGGCGTCCATATAGACCATGTTGTTGGAGAACACCTTGACATTGGTATCGCCGACCTTGATGACAGCCTCGTTGACGCCCTTGCGGCTCAGCTCATGGGCCTGGGCGCGGGAGATGAATTCCCCGGGCATGACCAGAATTTCGCCGGTCATGGGGTCGGCAATAGGCTCGGCCGCTTCCTGACCGGACAGGCGGCTCCAGATGTCCATCTTCTTATTGAACTTATACCGGCCGACGGTGCTCACGTCGTAGCGGTGGGCGTCGAACAGCAGCCCTTCCAGATGGGCAGTGGCGGTCTCCACCGTGGGAGGCTCACCGGGGCGCAGGCGGCGGTAGATTTCCAGCAGGGACTCCTCCCGGGTCTTGCAGGGATCCTTGTCGATGGTCGCAAGAATCCGGGCGTCCTCGCCGAACATCTGCTTGATCTGCTCGTCGGTCTGCACGCCCAGGGCGCGGATCAGGCAGGTAATGGGCAGCTTGCGGTTCTTATCGATGCGCACCCAGAATACGTTGGCGTTGTCCGTCTCGTATTCCAGCCAGGCGCCGCGGTAGGGAATCACCGTAGCGGTGTAGGTGTGCTGGTCGGCCTTGTCCACCTCGTGGCCGTAGTACATGCCGGGGCTGCGGACGATCTGGGAGATAATGACGCGCTCCGCGCCGTTGATGACGAAGGTGCCGCCGTTGGTCATCACGGGGAAATCGCCCATGAAGATTTCCTGTTCCTTGATTTCGTCGGTCTCGGTGTTGCGCAGGCGCACCCGCACCTTGATGGGCTTGGCGTAGGTAGCGTCCCGCTCCTTGCACTCCTCGATGGTGTACTTGGGCTTATCCTCCATGGTGTAGTCCAGGAATCTCAGCTCCAGCTTGCCGGAGAAGTCGGTAATGGTACCTACGTCCTTGAAGACTTCCCGCAGGCCGGTTTCCAGGAACCACTGGTAGGAGTCCTTCTGGATCTTCAGCATGTTGGGGATCTCCAGGATCTCCTCATACTTCGCGTAGGATTTACGCATGGTCTTGCCGTACATAACGTCCTTGACCATTGCCATATGGATCATCACAGCCTTTCTTTCGGATTGTGTTGCTTACTTTGTAAAGGGTTTTAATACGCTCGGAGCCGTTGTCAATTTTGCCAAACTTGGTACTTGACACAGCCCGATTCCTGTGCTAAAATGTCCGTGTTGGGAGAGGTTTGCGCAAATGGGCATAGTACCACAGTATGGACTTCCAGTCTACCACATTGTCCAACTTTTGTCAATGAATAATTTCCACAATTCCGAGGCTCGCGCCTCGTTTTTTTGCGCCTATTTTGCCGAAATTCCCCTCTATCCCCCATAGAAATTCCGGACTCTACGCTCCGTGTGTGTACATTTTTCCTTTCGTCCCGTAAACTGAACCTCATACTATTTCTCGATAAAATGGTTAACACCATTTTATCCTGCGAATCCTTCGCAGGCCGCCGGTGGCGGCGAGAAATGTATGGACTTACGTTTTTTGCGGCTGCGCCGCTGGCTGCTGAAACAGCAGCCGAATAAAACGGTTTTTAACCGTTTTATTGAAAACTAGTATCAGAAAGGAGGCGCCCCATGAACCAGATTCAAATCGGCAGATTTATCGCCGCGTCCAGAAAAGTCCAAGGCCTGACCCAGAGGCAGCTGGCAGACAAACTCGGCATCAGCGACAAAACCGTATCCAAATGGGAACGGGGCAAGGGACTGCCCGAGGTCGGCCTGATGCTCCCCCTGTGCGCTTCTCTGGACATCACCGTCAACGACCTTCTCTCCGGTGAGCGGGTCAGCGACGCCAACTATCAGAAGAAGGCGGAGAAAAACATGATGGATTTAATGAAGGAAAACGAAGAAAACAAGCGGTGGATGCTCCTGTCCGTCATCTGCGCCGTCATCACGGTCATTGCGGTATGCGCCCTGGTCGTGATCGCGTCCTTGTTGGAAATGCCCGTGATTGTCCGTGTCGCGCTGCTTATATTCGCCGCCGCGGTCGCGGCCACCGGTATCGGCGCGGCCGCCGTGCTGGATGTGAAGGCCGGGTATTACCAATGCCCCCACTGCCACGCGGTCTTTGTCCCCACCATGGCGCAGTACGTAAAGGGTCTGCACACCCTCACCCGCCGCCGTCTGACCTGCCCCGGCTGCGGAAGAACCTCCATGTGCCGCCACCGCATTGTCCGGTGAGGGCGGTGTTGACATTCCCAGGGATTCCGCCTATAATAGATTTTGCGCAGTCGGCGAAAAGGAAGGACATATCCCATGAAAGAAAACAGAAAACTCCTGAAAGAAGTCCTCAAGGATATCCGCCATGACATGTCGGACGAGGAAGTGCTGAATCTGCTGGCGGACAGCAAGATATCCGTCAACCCCTCAGCGGAAAAGTACACCCTCGGCCAGCGGGCAGCGGACGCCATTGCCAGATTTGCGGGGAGCTGGGCGTTTATTTTTTCCTTTACCGGGCTTCTGGTATTGTGGATGATCGTCAACACCCTGCTGGCGGCCAAGGCGTTTGACCCCTTCCCGTTTATTCTGCTGAATCTGGTGCTGTCCTGCATAGCGGCCATTCAGGCGCCGCTCATCATGATGAGCCAGAACCGGCAGGAGGAAAAAGACCGCCGCCGCGCGGAAAACGACTACAAGGTCAACCTCAAAACGGAAATCATGATCGAGGACATCTACGACAAGGTCAACGCCATTCTCGCCAAGCAGTCGGAGCTGGAAAAGCAGCTGCAAAAGCAGACCGGAGAGAAAAACGAGTCAGGTTTCGACACAAATTCCTGAACGCGGCATTGGGTCTGCGTCGTCCTTTTATTATTGTAAAACCGCAATATCACGAAACCTCCGTATGCCCAACCGGCATACGGAGGTTTTTACAGCTTCTTCCTGACCATCACAACATCGTCATTTTGGTAATCTATCGCAAACCCGTTTTTCAGAAACAGCTTATACGCCGGATTCCCCGCCGCAATATCGTCATGCAGGGCAGCAATTCCGTTTTCCTTCGCCGCCCTGCACAGTAGCCCGATTCCCGCCGCGCCGAAGCCGCGGTTTCTGTACTCGGCCAGCACAATAACGTCGCATAGGTAAATCTTTCTTTCCTCATCATAGTGATAGGCGATTTCCCCCACAAATGCCCGGATATCGGTCTCATAGAGATAGCGGTAATACCGCCGGCTTTCCGGCGCCTCCACCCAGGCGGAATACCATTTTCCCCACCTTTCCTCGGGAAACGGGATCGTCCCGCCCCAGGCGGCGTTGTAGGACATCGTCTCCCCGTCCGACAAAAGCTTCTCCCGAAACCACAAATCTTCTACCTTCGGTTTGTATACTTCTACCATATTTCCCTCCCCGTGATAAGCGCCCGAACGGTTTGTCCGGGCGCTCAGCATTCATTATTTATCCGCCGTTACAGCGCGGAATAGCCGAAGCTGTTGACCAGGGCGTCCAGCTTCTGACCGGCCTTGCAGTAGGGGCAGTCCCGATAGTCGTAGCTGGCATAGCCGGGCAGGTCGTTGATGGTGTAGACGCTGCGCACGGGGTAGCCGCCCACTTCCTCCACGGCGCTGTAGATCGCGGCGACGCCCGCCACATGGCCGCCGTAATAGCCGATGGCCTCAAGGGAGCGCTTGGCGGTAAAGCCGGTGGTGACGGAGGCCATCAGCACCAGAACATGCTTGCCGGTGATCATCTTGCGGGTATTGTCCCGGAAAATGATCTGGGAGTTGGCGTTGTACTCCGGCTGCAGAACGTAGACGGTCTGGTGGGCGTTGATGGTCTGAAAGCCGCTCTTGGTCAGCTCCTCCGCAAGGCACGTGCCCAGCACCGCGGTGCCGTCCAGGCACAGAATGGTATCCACCGGGGTATCGTTGATGAAATGGGACACCAGCTGATGGGCGCTGTCCTTGGCCTCGCTCAGGCGGGTCTTCTGGTAAGTGATATCCACGTAGTAATTGATGTGGGAATGATTGGTGGCAAAATGTCCCCGGGCGATGCGAAGCGGCGCGTTGCCCCTGCGGATGGGCAGATTCATCAATGTGATCATAGCAGTTACCTCCGGTTAAAAATAAAATAAAAAGCGTTTTTCTTTTGTCCGGCAGAAGCGTTTTCGCCGGACACCTGAAAAACGCTTTTTTTCATTATAACCCGATGCCGCAAAAAAGGCAAGGGCAAACCGCTCCTGCCCCTGCCAAATTTTACCTGTGAAACTTAGGCATGTTGCGCAAACGCAGCGCCTTTTCCTGCCTGTAGAACTGGTGGCCGATGACCTTGCATATTTTCCCCGTGCGGATCATCCAGTCCACCTTTCCGAAGCTCGCCCACATCACGCTGTCCGTCTCCCCGGGCTGCAAAACGATGCTTTTCAGGGGGATGCGCCTGAATAGGCAGTAGTGGTCATAGAAAATGTTGCGCTCCCGGTCACTGTCCAGAAGCTCAAATTCCTCCGGCTGTGCCTGAATGCCCGTCTCCTCGTACAGCTCCCGGGCGATGGCTTGGCGGCTGGTCTCCCCCGCCTTCACCGCGCCGCCGGAGTTTTCCCAGGTTCCGGCGAAGCTCTTTTCCCGGGCGCGACGGGTCAGCAGCAGATGCCCCCGGCCGTCGTAGACCCAGACGCAGACCACGAGACCGTATTCCCCCGGCTTCCAGGGCGTTCCCCGCCTGTGCAGTTTCCCCGTCAGGTTCCGGTTTTCGTCGTAAATATCGTTCAGCTCCATCCGCCGCCACCTCCTTTTCTCACGTCCGTATCATAGTTTAACACAGGAGTGAAAAAAAGGCAACGGAGAAACGCTTCATTTTCCCTTTTCCTATTGTATCTTCCGAAAAAATGTGGTAGACTGAATTGGATTATCCTATTTATCATGTTTTGGAGGCCGTATGCGTTTTCATTTTCCCCCATAGTCCCCCCCTGCAACTGAAAAAACGATATTCTGGAGGGAACACTATGTCTCAATTGATCGAAGAAATCAGCCGGCGGCGTACCTTTGCCATCATTTCTCACCCCGACGCCGGTAAAACCACCCTGACCGAAAAATTCCTGCTCTACGGCGGCGCCATCGCCCAGGCAGGCGTGGTCAAGGGCAAGAAAAATTCCCGCGCCGCCACCTCCGACTGGATGGAGATCGAAAAGCAGCGCGGCATTTCCGTCACATCCTCCGTGATGCAGTTTCAGTACAACGGCTTCTGCATCAACATCCTGGACACCCCCGGCCACCAGGACTTCTCCGAGGACACCTACCGCACCCTCATGGCCGCCGACTCCGCCGTCATGGTCATTGACGGCGCCAAGGGCGTGGAGCCGCAGACCCGGAAGCTGTTCAAGGTCTGCGCCATGCGCCGCATTCCCATTTTCACCTTCGTGAACAAAATGGACAGGGAAGCCAAGGATCCCTTCGACCTTCTGGACGAGGTGGAGCGGGAGCTGGGCATCGAGACCTATGCCATGAACTGGCCCATCGGCTCCGGCAAGGATTTTCAGGGCGTCTACGACCGGGAAAAGGCCGAGCTGCTGTTTTTCTCCGGCATTTCCGGGAAAAAGCGGGCAGATAAACTGGAAATCGACCTGTATGACCCCCAGGTCGCCCAGCTGCTGGACAGCGAGGAAAAGCACCGGCAGCTCATCGACGACGTGGAGCTTCTGTCCGCCGGTCGGGAAATGGACATGCAGGCCGTCCGGGACGGGCAGCTGTCCCCTGTGTTCTTCGGCTCCGCACTGACCAATTTCGGCATTGAGCCGTTCCTGGAAGCCTTCCTGAAGCTGACGCCGCCCCCCCTGGCCCGTACCGCCGACTGCGGCGTGATCGACCCCTTCAGCCCGGATTTCTCCGCCTTCGTCTTCAAGATTCAGGCGAACATGAACAAGGCTCACCGGGATCGTCTGGCCTTCATGCGCATCTGCTCCGGCAAATTCCAGCGGGACGCGGAATATTTCCACGTCCAGGGCAATAAGAAGATGCGTCTTTCTCAGCCCCAGCAGCTGATGGCCGCCGAGCGGGAGATCGTGGACGAAGCCTACGCCGGGGACGTCATCGGCGTGTTCGACCCGGGCATTTTCTCCATCGGCGACACCATCACCGTTCCGGGGAAGAAATTCAGGTATTCCGGCATCCCCACCTTCGCCCCCGAGCATTTCTGCCGGGTGTCCGCCAAGGACTCCATGAAGCGCAAGCAGTTCGTCAAGGGTACCGAGCAGATCGCCCAGGAGGGCGCCATTCAGATTTTCAAGGTTCCCGGCTCCGGCTTTGAGGAGGTCATCGTGGGCGTCGTGGGTGCACTGCAATTTGACGTCTTCCAGTACCGCATGAAAAACGAGTACGGCGTGGAGCTGCGGATGGAAATGCTGCCCTACGAGGAGATCCGGCTCATCGACGAATACCCCGGCGACCTGACCGACCTGAACCTCGGCTCCGACGCGGAGCTGTTGGAAGACTACCGCGGCCGCAGTCTGCTGGTATTCTCCAGCTTCTGGGCGATCGACTTCACCTGCCGCCGCAACCCCGGATTGAAAGTATCGGAAATCGTGGTGGCAGAAGGCTGATATCCGCTGCTTACGTTGGGAGGGAATCGTGTGAAACCGTGGCAGCATTTCAAGACCATAACCAAGCACCGCTGGCTGGTGATGCTGGGCTGCTTCCGGGTGGGGCTGTACCGTCAGGGACTGACCCACGATTTAAGCAAATACGCCCCCACGGAATTCTGGATGGGGGCGCGGTACTATCAGGGCAACCGCAGCCCCAACGCCGCCGAGCGGGAGGACAAGGGCTACAGCGAAGCCTGGATGCACCACAAGGGGCGCAACCGCCACCACTACGAATACTGGACGGACATGAACCGGGAGACGAAGTGCTACGAGTCCGTCCCCATGCCCCGTCGGTATTTTGTGGAGATGGTGATGGATCGCCGGGCGGCCTGCATGACATACCAGGGCAAAGCCTACCGGGACGATTCCGCCCTGCAATATTTCGAGCGCAGCCGGGAAAAGGACTTGATGCACCCGGAAACCAGCCGCCAGCTCCGCTTCGTGCTGCGGATGCTGGCCGAGCAGGGAGAGAAGGAGACCTTCTCCTATCTGCGCCGGTCTGTGCTGAAAGGAAAGCCCTTCCCCTGGGAGGAAGCGCAGGATAGTCTTATGCGCAAATAAAAAGAAAACAGGAGCTGACCGGCGTTACCCGTCCGGTTGGCTCCTGTTTATTGCATTTTTCACGCGATCAGCCATGGTGCGCCGGTTATACGCCTATTTCACAGAATCACCGCTTCATCATCGGCTTCAACTGCGCTCTGATCGATTTGGGATTGGTGGGCATTTTGCCGCAGAAACCGTTGACATGTCCAAACAGCGGGTCTTTTCCGGTTTTCAGGTAGACCCTAATGATACGCTGCGTCGGCACTGTCCGGGTTTGGACGCCAGCCTTCCATAAGTTCATCGTTCTCCATGATAAACGGGCGCGCCGTGCTCTGTCCCCAGGAGACATCGTACTTGCCCATGAGATAATCACTCAGTTCCGTACGATCAGCAAAACGCAGCAGCCGGTACGGCTCCTGAAAGGCCACCTTTTCCACGAAATAAAGGGTCCCGTCATCCGCCGTCAGAAGCACCCCGACATGCCCGACAAACAGGATGGATTCCTCCTCGGTAGGCTTATCGTGGAAGAACACAGTGATGAGGCGGATTCTTTCGTTCTCCCGGAACGAAATTCCCCTGGATTTCCATTCCTCCCGCACAGCCTGAACATGACGTTGAACATCCGTGGTGTCCTCCGCCCTCATGGCGGAATACAGGGCGCGAAAATCGGTCAGACTGCTTCCGCCCAGCGCCTCCGGGTCAGTCCGCAGTGTTTCCTCGTCCATGAACAGCACATCTTCGCCCGCAGCATCCACAGGGGTGCTGTCTCCTGCGGACAGGAAGTCACCGAACAGTTCCATTGCGGTTATCCGGCAGTTATAGCCCGGAAAATTGCCGTTCTTTGCCATCCACGCATCCTGCATCTCATATGGGTCATATTTTGTGTCCAGCGGTTTTGCCTTTTCAAACCCCGCCGTCAGCCATTCCTCCCGCACGCTTTCATTGAAGCTGTCTACACGGTTGAAGAAGCCCTGAATGCGGTTTCCTGACACCCCGGCGCCGGAAAGCATATCTTCCAGAAGCTTCTGTGATACGCTGTCGTTGAGGTTCGTGTACTCGATTTTATCCAATGCCGGACGCTCATCCGGCGAATCCGTATCCGCGCCGCAGCCCGCGAATGCGGAAGCGATAAGAATAACACATATAGCCAGCATGATCTGCCGAAATGATTTCATAATCTGCTCCATCCTTTCGTAAAGCTTATTATACCACCCAGGCATAAAATCTATGCTAAGGGAGAGGCCGTTGGGGCGATTGGAACAGCGAAAGGCTGGCTTTTACTACCCGGCTGACAAAACGGATCATTTCCTCTTTGCTGTACTTGTCGTAACCCTCCACGACGACGTGCATCAAACCGTTTGACAGGTGGGTATACATCATTTCCAGCTCTGTCTCACTGGCTCCGGGCAGCTCTTTCCGCCAGTAGGCAATGCTGCCCTTCTTGGCCAAGGCAATCATCCGCATGAGAACCGTGGAGTTTGTATTCCCCAGAATCAGAACCCGGCAGGCTGCCTGATTCTGATCGACCATATCGTAGATCGCTTCGATCAGAGCCGTCACGTCAAACGAATTGACATAGCGAAGGGATTCCTCAAATGCATCGATGAGCTCGTTCTCGATGCTCTCCATCAGGGCAAAACAATCGCTGTAATGGGCATAGAAGGTGGCACGGTTCAGCTGCGCCAGCGCGCAAACCTCCTTCACCGTGATTCTGTTTACAGGTTTTTCCTTCAGCAGCTTCAGAAAGGACTGCTTGAGCACCATTTGCGTATAGCGTTTTCTTGCATCCATCTTCTCCATATAGAGCCCCTCCAAAAAAAGTTTACAAAGATTATCAACACTTGGGCAGACGGTGTTGCTTTTCTTTCAGCCGTACGGCAAGTGCTGATTGTTTCCGTCTTTCCCCTCAAGTATACTGTACTTGTGAAAGATAATCAACACTCGTATGCTTATTGGGAGGAGGCTTTTTGAATGTTTGATCAATATCTTATTACAGGCGCTACCGGCTTCCTCGGTAGGGCTGTTGCAGAGGAGCTGGTGCGCCGCAGAGCGCAAGTGCATGCGCTTGTACTGCATAATGACCCCTATATCCATTTGCTCCCCAAAGAAGTCCATACCGTCGTCGGTGATGTGTGCGTGAAAAACTCGCTGGCAGACTTCTTTGCGGATGCCGGCAGCCGTACCTGTGTGATTCACTGCGCCGGTGTCGTCTCCGTCGCGTCCAGACCCGGTTCGAAGCTCTATCAGGTCAATGTAGGTGGAACATGGCGGGTTCTCCGGCAATGTATGAAGCGCAATGTGGGAAGGCTGATCCATGTCAGCTCCGTCCATGCCATACCGGAAAAGCCAAAGGGCTGCATCATTACGGAGGATTGCGAATTTTCTCCGGGGCTTGTGGACGGAGATTACGCCAAGAGCAAGGCGACTGCAACAGAGCTGGTCTTCGACGCGGTGAAGCGCGGGCTGAATGCCAGTATTGTCTTTCCCTCCGGCATCATCGGGCCGGGCGACATACAGGGCGGGAGCTTCACCTCAATGGCGAAGTCTTTCCTCTCCGGAAAGCTGCCCTTTGCCGTTCGCGGCGGATATGACTTCGTGGATGTGCGGGATGTGGCAGAAGGCATTCTCGCCTGTTCCGAAAGCGGAGAACCCGGCAAGGGATACATTTTGTCCGGCCACTATGTCACCATTCGCAAGATGCTTCAGCTCGTGGGAAAGGCTGCAAAGCTAAGGTATCGCCCCATCTGCCTGCCGCTGGGGCTTGCAAAGCTGGCGGCTCCATACTACGAACGCCGAAGCCTGAGGGAGCAAAAGCCGCTGTTTTTCACCCCTTATTCCGTTTCCGTCCTTGCCTCAAACGGCTGCTTCAGCCATGCCGCAGCATCGGAATGCTTTGCATATCAGCCGCGCCCCGTGGAGGAGACCTTGCGGGATATGACAGCCTGGCTTCTGAATCAAAAGGGAACGTGATCCTCTACCAATCAAAAGCACCTTGGGCAGACTGCGCGCTGTGGATATGCTCTGCAATCCCGGTTGCCATCAGCACGCATTCCATGATATAATGGAAGAGAGGGTTATGAAAGCGTGCATTCGCCCGCGGATTCATCCTGTTTCCATTCTCCCTTGTACGCAGCCGTTATCACCCCGCCTGATAGGCTTTTGCCGGAAAGGAGCACAATATGAAACGGATCATCACCATTGGCCGTGAATTCGGCAGCGGCGGCCGCGAGCTTGGCCGCAGAATCGCGGAAAAGCTGGAGATCGCCTACTACGATCAGGAGATCATAACCGAGATTGCAAAAAGAACCGCGCTGTCCGAGGAGTATATCCGGCAGATTGAGGAAATGCGCCCCATTTTGCATTTTCCCATTCGTACCGGACACCGCTTTTATCTGACATCAGAACCCATATTCTATCCCGATCTTTCCATCTACACGAAGCAGCACGAGCTGCTTCGTGAGCTGTCCCGCAAATCCGACTGCGTCATCGTCGGGCGCTGCGCGGATTACATTCTCCGGGAGCAGAAGCCTGTACGTATTTTTGCTTATGCGGATATGGAGAGCAGAATCAAACGCTGCATGGAGCGCCGTCCGGAGGACGAGAATCTGACAGAAGCGCAGATGAAGAAACGGATTACGGAAATCGACCGCAACCGTGCAAAGTATTACACGTTCTTCAGTGGGCAGAAGTGGGGCGCGCGGGAAAACTACGACCTGCTTGTAAACACATCCGGCGCTGACATCAGCAAACTGGCCTCTGCCCTTTGCGGTTATCTGGAGGCTCTGTCTGAATAAACCATTTGCACGGCAGGACGGGCACCTGACGGATGCCCCTCTGCATTGGAAGCATCCGTGAACGATATCTTTCGGGGCGCGGGCAAGCAGCCCCGCGCCCCAGTCGCTGTCCTCCCGGAAAAAGGCGGCTGTTCTTTTGAAGAACAGCCGCCCTGCTTTTTTCGGTTGATGTGTACGCGCCTGAAATCATTTTTCAAACAGATACAGAAGGTATCCGTACCCCTCTGCCTCCATTTTTCCATAGGGGACGAAGCGAAGGGACGCACTGTTGATGCAGTAGCGCACGCCGTTGGGGGATTCCCGGTCGCCGGTGAATACATGACCCAGGTGAGAGTCTCCGGCGCGGCTTCTGACCTCCGTGCGGCGCATTCCGTGGCTCAAGTCCTCGATCTCCACCACGGCAGGCTCCTCGATGGGCTTGGTAAAGGCAGGCCAGCCGCAGGAGCTTTCGAACTTGTCCGTGGAGGAAAAGAGCGGCTCGCCGGTGACGATGTCCACATAGATGCCCTTCTCGAACTGGTTCCAGAACTCGCCTGTGAAGGCGCGCTCCGTGCCGCTCTCCTGGGTAACACGGTACTGCTCCTGCGTCAGCTTGTCCCGGATGGACTCCGCTGCGGGCTTTTTGTAGTCGCCCGGGTCGATACGCAGTTTGGAGAACAGCTCCATCTCCGCTTTCGGGATATGGCAGTAGCCCCCCGGATTCTTCTCCAGATAGTCCTGATGGTACGCCTCGGCGGGGTAGTAATTTTTCAGCGGCCCGATCTCCACAAAGAACTTCCTGCTGCGCCCCCGCTCAATCTCCGCAATGCGCTCCACCGTTTCCTTCGCGCTTTCGTTGGTGTAGTAGACGCCGGTCTGGTACTGGCTGCCCACATCGTTGCCCTGCCGGTTCTCCACCGTGGGGTCAATGACGTAGAAGTAGGCCAGCAGCAGGGCGTCGAGGCTCACCTGCCCGGGGTCATACTCCACCCGCACGGTCTCCCGGAAGCCGGTGTTCCCTTTGCAGACGGTCTGATAATCGGCGTCTGCCTCGCAGGTGCCGTTGGCGTAGCCGCTCTCGGCGTCGATGACGCCGGGAATGGACTGCATCAGCTGTTCCAGCCCCCAAAAGCAGCCGCCCGCCAGATAAATAACGTTTTCCGTGGTGTCCATATCCATGTTTCCTTCACCGGACATATCAGAGGGCTGTCCGGTCATTTCCTGTGCTTCCGTTTTTTGCGGCATATTCCCGACTGCGCAGCCGCTCAGCAGCAGTACCGCAGCGAGCAGAAGCGGCAATCCTCTCCGATACATGGTGTATCCCCCTTCCTGATAAGATAAATTAGTCGTTTGCAAAAATCAAAAAAACTTGAAAATCAAGTGCTTTTTCTATGAGCAGTAGCGGCTTTTTCTCCGCTTCCTGACTTTTACAATCGCCTAGATAAGATAAATCCGTTTGTCAGCCCATATCGGCATCAAGTGCCTGATCGATGAGTTTTTGCAGCGCTTCCGCCTGCTTCTTTTCCGTGATGGCGCCTACGATGGGTTCGCCCACGATGTTGCCGCTGCGGTCAACCACATAGGTGGTGGGATAGGCAAAGATGTTCGTGGTGAACTTGCCGGCCTCGCCGTCGGAAGGGAAATACACATTCTGATAGGTTGCGCCCTTCTTCATCAGCACATCCTTTGCGTCAGAGATTGCCGCTTCGTTGCCGTCCAGCGTGAAGGTGTTGACGCCGATGAGCGCGCCGCCCTTCTGTGCCAGCTCCTTGTTCAGCGCGTCCAGTTCGGCAAGCTCGCCCACGCAGGGATTGCAGGTGGTGAACCAGAAATTCACCACGGTAACGGCGTTGCCGGAGAACAGCTCGTCGCTCTTCACCGGGTTCCCATCCAGATCCTTGCCCTCAAAGGCGGGGAATTTCTGCATGCTGCCATCATCGGGCGCCATGCTCATGTCGTCGCCGGCCGGCATACTCATATCGCTGTCCATGGACATCTGCGCGACCTCGGGATACTTTTCCTCCAGCATGGTCAGCGCGCTTTCGATATCGCGAATCTTCTTCGCTCCGCTGCGGAGCAGCCTCCGCTCGCTTGCCGTAAGCTGATCCTTGGCAGCCTTGATGGTGTCCAGCAGGAATTCGCCGTAGTTTTTGCCGTCCTCAACCATGGCCATGCCCTTGTCGGCTTCCATGAAGACCTTTTCCCAAAGCGCGGCATTCTCCGAGAAAATCGCGGTTTCCTCCGCCATCAGCTCCTTGTGCATGGCGACCGCCTCCTCGAGGCTCTTCGGCTCACTACCCATTTTACCGCCGCCCTTTGCGCCGCAGGCTGCCAGAGAAAGCGCCATCAGTGCGGCAAGCAGCAGTACCAGCAATCTGCCGGCATTATTCATCTTATTCATACGTTTTGTTCCTCCTTGTTATTGTTGGTTTTTTCGCGGCGTTTCTGCCGCTTTTTCTTTATCTTTACCGTCTCCAAAGCCGTAGCGGAAGCACACGGCGTTGGTGGGACAGGCACGGATACACATTCCGCAGCGGATGCATTCGGCGTGGTTGGGCGTTTTCGTCACATCCACATCCATTTTGCAGGCTCTGGCGCATTTCCCGCAGGAGACGCACTTGTTTTTGTCCACCTTCATCTGAAGAAGGGACACCCGGTTGAACAGCGCGTAAAATGCGCCGAGCGGGCACAGCCACTTGCAGAAGGGGCGGTAGAACAGTACGCTCAGCACGATGACCGCCAGCAGGATGCCGAGCTTCCATGTAAACAGACTGCCCAGCGCCGCCCGGATGCCGGAATTGGCGAGGGACAGCGGGATGGCTCCCTCCAGCACCCCCTGGGGGCAGAGGTACTTGCAGAAGAACGGATCCCCCATGCCAACGTCGTTCACAAGAAACGCCGGCAGCAGGAAAACCATCACCAGCAGCACGGCGTATTTCAGGTACGTCAGCGGCTTGAGCTTCTTTGTGGAGAGCTTCTTCGTCGGGATTTTATGCAGCAGCTCCTGAAACCAGCCGAAGGGACACAGAAAACCGCAGATAAAGCGTCCCAGCAGAACGCCAAGCAAAATGAGAAATCCTGTGATATAATAGGAAAAGCGGAACTTGGAAGACCCCACCACCGCCTGAAACGCCCCGATGGGACAGGCGCCGGAGGCCGCCGGGCAGGAGTAGCAGTTCAGCCCCGGCACGCAGACGGTTTTCCCCGCGCCCTGATACAGCCCGCCCTTGAAAAAATTCGGCAGGTGCAGATTGGTCAGCAGCGTCGCCCCCGCCTGTATCCAGCCCCGGAGGCGGGACACGGCCTGTGAGATGCCTGAAAACTTCCTATCCAATGCCCACACACTCCAGACACAATTTGATTGCCTTGCTCAGCACCGTCTCCGCCTCGCCCCGCCATACGCCGAAGCACACCATGGCGATCCCGGCGATCAGCAGCACGGCCTGCGCCGCCGCCTTTTTTCCGTGGCTCATGTTTCATCACCCTTTCTGTTTTCTGCCACCATCATAGCGCAGGAGAGGTAAAGTCCTCGTTAAGAACGAAAAGTTAACACAAACCTTATTTGCTTTTGCTATAATGACACACAACAGAAAATACAAAGGAGAGATTTTCATGCATCTTTTGGTAGTTGAGGACGAACGCGCCCTGTGCGAGACCATTGTCCGCAGCCTGCGGCGGCTGGCCTACAGCGTGGACTACTGCTACGACGGGGATAAGGCGCTGGAGCTGCTGGGCGTGGAACGCTACGATCTGGTGCTTCTTGATTTGAATCTGCCGGGGAAGGACGGCATGACGGTGCTGCGCACCCTGCGGCAGACCGACCGGGAGACAAAGGTACTGATCCTCTCCGCCCGCAGCGAGGTGGAGGACAAGGTGGAGGGGCTGGACGCGGGCGCCAACGATTATCTGGCAAAGCCTTTTCATTTGGCCGAGCTGGAGGCCCGCATTCGCAGCCTGACCCTGCGGCAGTTCACCCAGCAGGATGTGCTATTGACCTGCGGAGGCCTGGCCTTCGACACCCGCTCCCGCACCGCCTGCGTCAACGGGCAGACCCTGACGCTGACCCGCAAGGAGACGGGCATTCTGGAATATCTGATGGTGCATCAGGGGCGGCCGGTGAGCCAGGAGGAGCTGATAGACCACGTCTGGGACAACAGCGTAGACAGCTTCAGCAACTCCATCCGGGTACATATTTCCGCCCTGCGGAAGAAGCTCCGCGCCGCCCTGGGCTACGATCCCATCCGCAACCGCATCGGCGAGGGCTATCTGATGGGGGGCAACGAAGAATGAAGCGGATCTCTTTACAGTGGCGTATCACGCTGATGACCGTTCTGCTCATCGGCGTCACCTGCGTGGCTATGAATCTGCTGCTCTGTTCCTCCGGCGTGTACTATATGGACACAATCGCGGACACGCTGCAGGGCAGCGGCAATGTGCTTCCGAATGAGGAAAGCATGGCGAGCTTTGATCCGCAGCTCATAGCGCCCGACGGAGATCTGACGATTGTTGTCAATGGCGCGCAGGGGCGCTTTCGCACCACCAACTGGTACATCACGGCTGTGGTGACGCTGCTCAGCGGCATTCTTGCCTACTTCATCAGCGGCCACGCCCTCAAGCCCCTGCGCAGCTTTGCCTCGCAGGTGGAAAAGGTGCAGCTGAACAACCTGGCGGATATGAAGATCGATGAAGCTGTGCTTCCGGAGTTTGCGCAGCTCAGCCGCTCCTTCAATCAGATGCTGGAGCGGCTGAACGCAGCCTTTGCCGCCCAGCGGCAGTTCACCGGGAACGCCGCCCACGAGCTGCGCACGCCGCTGGCGCTGATGCAGGCGCAGCTGGAGCTGTTTTCCGCAGAGCATCCCGACGTGCGGCCGGAGACGGCGGAGTTTCTCGCCCTTCTGCGGGAGCAGACGGAGCGGCTGACCCGGATGACCAAGACTCTGCTGGAGATGAGCAATCTGCGGCAGGTGGCGCGGAACGAGCGGATTCAGCTCGCTCCCATGATCGAGGAGATTTTCACGGATCTCGCGCCGCTGGCGGAAAAGCGCGGCGTCACGCTGACGGCGGAGGGCGACGGCGTGATGACCGGCAGCGACGCGCTGATCTACCGCCTGGTCTTCAACCTGGCTGAGAATGCCATCAAGTACAACCATTCCGGCGGCTCGGTGCGGGTTTCTGTCGCGCAGGAGCCGAAAAAGCTCCTTCTCCGCGTCTCGGACACCGGCTGCGGCATCCCGGAGGCGTATCGGCGGAGTATTTTCCAGCCCTTCTTCCGTGTAGACAAGTCCCGCAGCCGGGAGTACGGCGGCGCGGGTCTGGGGCTCTCGCTGGTGTGGGAGATCGCCAATCTCCACGGCGGCTCCGTTTGGGTGGAGGAAAGCTCGGAGAAGGGCACTGTCATTGCGGTGGAGCTGGCGGCGCAATAAACCGCGTACGAAGGCTCCCGCCGGAAGCGGGGCATTCTCTTCATTCCCAGCGCGTCCCCTGCATCACAGAACAGTGAAAGGATATCCATATGAACACCCGTAACAAACAGCTGTATATCGTAATCAGCCAGACAGGGACGCTGCTGTCCCGCATCCTCAAGGCCCTCACGGGCGCCGAGTACAACCATGCCTCCATCAGCCTGTCCGAGGATTTGGAGGAAATGTACTCCTTCGGCCGCAGGTATCCCTACAATCCGTTTTGGGGCGGCTTTGTGATGGAGTCTCCCCATGCCGGAACCTTCAGACGCTTCTCCAATACGAAAGTGCTGGTTCTGAGCGTGACGGTCAGTGAAGAACAGTATGCGCAGCTCCGGAACATCCTCAAGGCGATGTGGAAGGGAAGAAAGAAGTACCGCTACAACTTTGCCGGGATGTGCCTGGCATTCTTCCATATTATCTGGAAACGGGAAAACTGCTATTACTGCTCGGAGTTTGTGGGAGAGCTTCTGATAAAGGGTCGAATCGACGGCGCGGAGAAGCTGCGTGCCTCCGTCATACAGCCGATTCACTTTCTCCGGCTGCCGCACAAGCAGATCTACTGCGGGATGCTGCGGGAATACGCGTGCAGCAATGCTTCCGGAATCAAATAATACTATTTCTTCATAAAATGATTTCATCATTTTATGAAAGCCGTTTCACGGCAGACCGCCTGGGCGGCGGTAAGAAATGTATTGACTTCTTTTTTTAGCGGCGGTGGCCGCTGGCCGCAATCCTGCGGCCGAATAAAACGCTTTTAAGCGTTTTATTAAAACCTCGTATAAACCGGGCGGCCGCCATCTCGGATGACCCCGCCCGCAAGGAAAAAGGCAGCCGTGCGGAGTGAGCGATCGCTCCACGCGGCTGCCTGCGCTATTCATACCGAACCCCGATGAAAATCAGGATGAACAGTATCAAGCGCAATTATTTGCTTACCGTGCCTTACAGCAAAACCAGAGGCTTAATAAGATCCGCCGGCTTGTCCTTCATCAGCATGAGCGCCGGCTCCACATTTTCCAGACCGTGGAAGGTATGCGTGATGAGCTTTTCGGGATGAATCCGGCCGGACTGAATCAAACGGGCCAGCTTTTCCGAGCGCAGTCTCCCGCCGGGCATCAGGCCGCCGACGATCTTCTTGTGGCCCATTCCGCAACCAAGCTCAACGCGGGGAAGGCCAATGGTGTCTCCCTCGCCGAGGTAGTTGACGTTGCCGATCACCCCGCCCGGCTTCAGCATACGGATTGCCTGCGCAAAGGTGTCGTTGTCGCCTCCGGCGACGATGATGCGGTCTACGCCCTTGCCGTGGGTTTTCTCCATGATCTGCTCAACGATGTCGCCCTGACGGTAGTTGATGATATCCGTCGCGCCGAATTCCAGGGCGAGCTGGGCGCAGTTTTTACGCGATCCCACGGCGTAGATATCGGACGCGCCGCGAATGGCCGCAGCGGCGACGGACATGAGTCCGACAGGGCCGATGCCGATCACCGCCACGGTGTCGCCGAACTGGATCTCCGCCAGCTCCGCGCCGTGAAATCCGGTGGGAACCATATCGCTGATCATGCAGGCCGCGCCCAGATCCATTCCCTCCGGCAGCAGGGCGAGATTTCCGTCGGCGTCGTTGACATGGAAATATTCCCCGAACACGCCGTCCTTAAAATTCGAGAATTTCCATCCGGAGAGCATTCCTCCGGAATGCATTGCGAAGCCTCCCTGCGCCTCCAGAGAGTTCCAATCCGGCGTAATCGCGGAGACAAGCACCCGGTCGCCGACCTTGAAGTCCTTGACGAGCTTGCCCACCTCGACGATTTCACCGACTGCCTCGTGACCGAGAATCATGTCCTTTCGGTCGCCGATTGCCCCCGCCCAAACCGTGTGTACGTCGGAGGTACAGGGAGCCAATGCAAGGGGCTTGCAGATAGCATCCATCGGTCCACATACGGGAGCTTCCTTTTCAATCCAGCCTGTCTGGCCGATTTTGAGCATTGCGAATCCTTTCATTACAAAGTCTTCCTTTCTTTTTTATTTATTTATCAGGAGATCGACGGCCGACAGGGGGCAAACGCCGCCTGCCAACTGCCGAAATCCGGATATTCTCTAAAATGCTTATCGACTTAACGCAGCAAGCCACAATATCATGAAAAAGTCCGATTTATTGGACAG
>UMJY01057279.1_pt1 | contig 69021 bp, 60 predicted proteins | sample 1966191 | NCBI WGS metagenome assembly UMJY01 (sample SAMEA4836161, study PRJEB28245) | human gut metagenome | biome: gut microbiome; material: fecal sample | place: Denmark | collected 2008 | reverse complement strand
TGACGCGGGAGATCGATGTGCTGCACCTGCCGGATGTCAGCACGAAGTCCAGCCGCACGGTGATTGCCCAGCCCGGTCTGCGCTATGCGCAGGCAGATGCGCTGATCCGCAGTCTGCTGCTGGATGAGACGTTCAGCGCGCTGTCTCTGGCGGAGCGCACCGCCGTGCAGCAGCGCGTCCTGACCGAGATCAAGGGGCGGATGCTGGAGGACATTGTCTTGCTGGAAACCAAGCTGGCAAACCCCAAGAAGCAGGTATTTGTCCTGCAATTCCCCGTGGGCGAATTTGATATGGTGGTGTTTGACCCGGAGGCAGGCTCCTGCCGGATTTTCGAGATCAAGCACAGCGAAGAAGCTGTCCCGCAGCAGTACCGCCATTTGATCGACGGAAAAAAATGCGCCCAGACCGAGCACCGCTACGGCCCAATCACCGCGAAGATTGTCCTCTATCGTGGGGAAAGCCAAGTGGTTGAGGGCATTCAGTATCAGAATGTGGAAGAATATCTGCGAAACCTTGCATAATGAACCCGCAGCCCCGACCGAAAAATCGGGGCTGCGGGTTTTCATAGGCCCAATCAGGTAGACTTGCAATGATAGGAGCAAGGTAACGCTATGGCGAGATTCCGGACCAGAAATGGCTTTGGAGTAGGGAGGTAAAATGACGGTACATTTGCGAGGCGTAGAGCGTTGGCTTATAATATGCGTACCATCTGAAAACAAATTGGAGGAATGAATATGAAAATCACCTATACCCGTGTCGGGGACTACTATCTCCCCAATCTGGCTGCACCGGAAAGCCCCAAGGTAGGCTGTTGGGGAATGCTGCGGTTCAACTATTTAATAAATTATGTAAACCAATCGCAATTTCCATTGAGAAACTGCACCCCTTTGAGGGCCACCCTTACAAGGTCCTCGACAACGAAGAAATGGAGGCATTGACCGAGAGCATTCACACAGAAGGCATTCTCTCTCCACTGATTGTTCGCCCGTTAGAGGATACAGAAGAATATGAAGTAATCAGCGGCCACCGCAGACTACACGCAGCACAAAGGGCAGGGCTTTCGGAGGTTTCTGCCCTTGTCTGTGAAATCAGCCGGGAAGAAGCGGCGATTGTGCTTGTGGACAGCAATTTGCACCGGGAGCATATTCTGCCCAGTGAAAAAGCATTCGCCTATAGACTGAAAGCAGATGCTCTGAACCACAGAGGAGAACGGACGGATTTAACTTCGGGCCAACTTGGCCCAAAGTTGCGCTCGGATGAAATGATTGCGGAAGAAAGTGGAGAAAGTCGCAAGCAAGTACAACGCTACATCCGTCTGACCTACCTGATCCCGGAACTGCTTCAGCTTGTCGATGACGGCAAAATCGCCCTCACCCCCGCTGTAGAACTGAGCTACCTCCCGGAAAAAGCCCAGACCTACCTCTTGGAAGAAATGCGCCGCAACGACTGCACTCCATCCCTATCCCAAGCGATCCGCATGAAAAAGCTGTACCAGACCGGAAGCCTATCCCCAGAGGACATTTCCACTATCATGCAGGAGGAGAAGGCCAACCAGCAGGAAAAAGTCAGCTTCAAGACTGGCGACCTTCGAAAATTCTTCCCCAAAAGCTACAGCGCAGCCCAGATGCAGGAGACGATTCTGAAGCTGCTCACCGAATATCAGCGCAAGCGACAGCGTGCTGCGGAAAGATGAAGCGGGGGTGGACATATGGTGTTTCGAGGTGAGTGCGGATGAATGAGGTACAGTGGGACGTTCTGGATGCTTTATTGCAGATGCTTTTGGGCAAGAGCTTGATTTCAAGGACGGTTTACGACAAATCCCATGAAAAGATTCTTGGCACCTTGGACTTTCCACCTTTCTTCTGGGATAATGAGGCTGGAAAGGAGGATGTATATGGAAGTACGGAAAATTCGTGCTGAAATGCGCATGGGCAGGTCCTTTTACGACCTGCCCCTCCGGGTGACGTTTTATGCCCGGGTATCTACAGACCAGGACGAGCAGATCAATTCCCTGGAAAATCAGGTGCAGTATTACACGGAGTTGATTCAGAGCAAGCCCAACTGGAAATTCGTGCCGGGGTATGTGGATGAGGGAATTTCCGGTGGCTCTACGAAAAAGCGGGACAATTTTAACCGAATGATCCGGGATGCCAAGGCCGGGATGTTCGACTTCATCATCACCAAGGAGATTTCCCGGTTCTCCAGATCGACCCTGGACAGCATCAAATATACCCAAGAGCTGCTGGATTACAATGTGGGGGTGTTCTTTCAGAACGATAATATCAACACTCTGGACACGGACAGTGAGTTTCGGCTGGTGATCATGGCGGGTGTTGCCCAGGACGAAATTCGGAAGCTGTCGGAGCGGCTGAAATTCGGCTTCCGGCAGGCCATCAAAAACGGTCATGTGCTGGGCAACGACAAGCTCTATGGCTATGACAAAAAGGACTGCGTCCTGACCGTCAATGAGGAGGAAGCGGAGATCATCCGTATCATCTTCGACCTTTACGGCAACCAACGCCTTGGAACCCGCACGATTTCCAAAAGGCTGATGGAGCTGGGCTACACCAGCCGGGAGGGGAACGCCTTTAACACCCTGACCATCCGGCATATTCTGGAAAATCCCAAATATAAGGGCTGGTACTGCGGAAATAAGAGCCAGAGCGTGGATTACCGGACAAAGCGGAATATTTTGCTGGACGAAAGCGAGTGGGTGACGTACCCGGACCCCTCTATACCGGCTATCGTTCCGGAAGAACTGTGGAATCGGGCCAACGCCCTGTACAAGAGAAGGAGAGAAGAAATGAAGTCACACAGCAGCGGAGTCAGCTTTCACAATCGCTATCCCTACAGCGCAAAAATCTATTGCGAGGAACACGGAACCACCTTTCACCGTCAGGTGATCCAGACAAAAAAGGGGCAGCAGGAGGTATGGCAGTGCAAGGTTTACCGCAGCCACGGAAGGGCGGCCTGCTCGGTACCCCAGATTCGCAGCAGTGACCTGGATGTGATTCTCAGCGACATTTTCAAGGAGCTGGTCCGGGACAAAGAGAAAATCATTGGTTCTCTGGTGACGGTTCTGGCCAATATTCCCAAGGAGGTAGACTATGGGAAGCTCCGTTGCCAGGTGGAAAATGAGATGGACGATTTGGAGCGAAAGAAAAACCGGCTGCTGGATTTGAGCATCGCCGGGGCATTGACGGTAGAGGAATTCAAGGAGCGCAACGATGCCTTCAACGCCCAAATCCTGGCTTGCCAGGGAAAACTGACGGCCATCCGGCAGGAAGAAGAAAATCAGTCTTCTGAGGAACTGGACATCCCGGCCATCCGGCAGGCTCTGGACCAGGCACTCAGCTTCACCGGGGACATTGATACGGCACTGGTGGCAACGATTCTGGATAGGGTTGTTGTTAAGAAAGAAAGCACCAAGGATGATATTCATCTCGACATTTTTCTGAAGCTGGGCAGCACCTATGAGGCCGTCTATACACCCCTCAAGCACACCGCGGGCATCACCAGTCTAAAAAATACTACGCACAAACCGCCGATCAGGAGGATCTGATTTCTATTGGGACGATTGGGTTGATTAAGGGGATTACGACGTTCGATGCCAGCAAGGGGGCGAGACTGGCAACCTATGCTGCCAGGTGTGTAGAAAATGAGATCCTGATGTATTTTCGGGGGCAGAAGAAGAGTGCGCAGGATGTTTCGCTGTCCGATTATATCGAGACAGGTACCGATGGGGCGGCGCTTTCTTTGATGGACGTTGTCAGCGAGGACGGCGATTTGCTGGAACAGGTGTCCTCCCGGGAGAGCGCGGAACAGCTGCATCGGGCGATTCGGTCTTGCTTGACGGAGCAGGAGCGGGAGGTGGTCGTACTGCGGTATGGGCTGAACGGGCAGCCGCCGAAGCGGCAGCGGGAGGTGGCGATCATTACCGGGATCAGCCGGAGTTATGTGTCCAGGATTGAGAAGCGGGCGCTGCAGAAGCTGCGGAAGGCGCTGGAAGCGTGAGGGATGCTCTGGTTGAATTGCCAAGCGTTGATGGTGCGCGTCCCTTCTCCGGGCAAAGTGGTTAGGGAAGTTCTGAATAAATCATCCGCTGACGGTTCTTGCCGGTTTAGGGTCTATCTGAAAATCGGAAATATGACCAACAGCGAGGGATTTTTCGCCTGATGAAGCCATTTTTTCGCAGGAATACTTTGTGTATTGCAAGGAAAAATGGCGCACAGCAGGCGGAAAAGACCCGCTGCTTGGGCATGTTGACGGTTTTCGGATAGACCCTAATCAGAGCTTCCTTAAAAATAGGGCAGCGCCGCATACTTTGACAAGAAGCCTCATCCGGGATTTTTGTTCCAATTCAAACGGAAAAAGCGGGGCAAAAATACGGCTGATACTAGTTTTTAATAAAACGGTTAAAAACCGTTTTATTCGGCTGCTGTTTCAGCAGCCAGCGGCGTAGCCGCAAAAAACGTAAGTCCATACATTTCTCGCCGCCACCGGCGGCCTGCGAAGGATTCGCAGGATAAAATGGTGTTAACCATTTTATCGAGAAATCGTATGAGGCTTGCAGGCACAATTGTGCGGCGCTGCCATAGGATTCCAGATTCGGAAGTGTGCATGAATGGAAAGCGAATCATGCAGCACCATGGGGTCGGAAAAGTGAATAATTTACCAAACACTTTACTGCGATAAAGCAAAATCGGGATGTAAAAACGGACAACGAACTAATTCACTCACTACAACGTAATTTGAAAGCACTTCAACACAGTTTTTTGAATTTTTAGAAAGAAAAACGTCGTAGTTTAATAGGTAACGGGAACATCAAGCTCGCTGGCAGCCTGCATCTTGAACTTGTCCATCGCGTCCCGAGCCTGGGGAATGTTGATCTGGTTATTGCTCTTCATACCGTTTTCTCTCCTTTTTGCTTTCTCGCGGTTTTGTTCCGCAACCATAGCTTTGCCAGAAACGTTTGGAGTATTAGCGTGAATTTCCGGAAGGAAATGCAGAAAATGACAGTTTTTCCGACACTCCCTTAGATTCTGCTCAGATTTTTCCGCGCGGTTGCATTCAATCGGGATTTGTGATATAGTAGGGCAAAATGGGTAAATATGTAGGTGAACTTTATGAAAATCATGATTATCGGCGACGGAAAAATCGGCAGCGTTCTGGCGGAGCAGCTGTCCAGGGAAAAGCACGAGGTGACGCTGGTAGACCGTTCCGGGGTCAGACTGGATCAGTCCAACAATGAGCTGGACGTGATGGTCGTGGAGGGCGACGGCGCTTCCAGGGACGTTCAGCTGGAAGCCAGAGCGGATCAGGCGGATCTCGTCATCGCCTGTACCGGCGCGGATGAGCTGAACCTGCTGTGCTGCCTTATCGGCAAAAAGCTGGGGGCGCGGCACACCATCGCCCGGGTGCGCAACCCCATGTACGTGGAGGAGCTGAACCTCATTAAGGACGACCTGGGTCTCAGCATGGCCATCAATCCCGAGGAAGCCTGCGCCACGGAAATGGCCCGGGTTCTGCGGTTCCCCTCCGCCATCAAGATCGACACCTTTGCCCGGGGGCATGTGGAAATTCTCAAGACCGGCGTGGCGGCCGGTTCTCCCCTGGACGGTATGGTGCTGAAGGACATCGGAAAGTTCCGTGCCAACGTGCTGATCTGCGCGGTGGAGCGGGGGGAGCTTGACGTCATCATCCCCTCCGGCGAGTTCCAGCTGAAGGCCGGCGACCGGATCTCCGTGGTGGCAAGCCCCCAGGAGGCACAGCGGTTTTTCCGGCAGGTCGGCGTTGCGAAGACCCGTGTGCGGCAGGTCATGCTCATCGGCGGGGGCCGGATGGGTTATTATCTGGCACGGCAGCTGCTGGCTACCGGCATGGACGTAAAGATCATCGAGACGAACGCAAAGCGGTGTGAGGAGCTGAGCCAGCTTCTCCCGGAGGCGACGATCCTCCACGGCGACGGCACGGATCAGCGGCTGCTGCTGGAAGAGGGCATCGAGCATATGGACGCCATCGCGGCGCTGACGGGCATTGACGAAGAAAACATCATCATTTCCCTGTTCGCCGGACGGACGACCCGTGCCAAGGTCATTACCAAGGTCAACCGCAGCTCTTATGAGCCGCTGGTGGCCAGCCTGTCTCTGGATTCCGTGTTCTATCCCCGGAATATCTGCGCGGACAACGTGGTGCGCTACGTTCGCGCCATGCAGAATTCCGACGCCTATGCCAGCATGGAGACGCTGTGCAAGATCGTCAGCAATAAGGTCGAGGCAATGGAGTTTCGGGTCACAGCCAGCGCCGATTTCTGCGGCATCCCGCTGCAAGACCTGCACACGAAGGACGGCCTGCTGATCGGCTGCATCTCCCGGGGCGGCAAGACCATCACCCCCCGGGGCAGCGACACCATCGAGGTGGGGGACAGCGTCATCGTGGTCACCACCCATGGCGGTCTGAGAAGCCTCAACGACATTTTCCGGCGGTAATGGGGGAGCGGTTATGAATTATCCCATGCTTCGCTATCTTTTCGGCATGATCCTGCTGATCGAGGCGGCGTTTCTCGCTCTGCCCCTGGGGGTCGCCGTGATCTACGGGGAAAGCACCGGCATTTACTTTTTATACACCATGGCAGCGGCGGGACTGCTGGGCTTCCTGCTGACCCGGTTCAAGCCCGCCCGGCGGGACATGTACGCCCGGGAAGGCTTCGTCTTTACGGCGCTGACCTGGGTGGTCATCTCCCTGATCGGCGCGGCGCCCTTTACTCTGTCCGGACAGATTCCCAGCTACTTGGACGCCGTGTTTGAGACGGTTTCCGGCTTTACCACCACCGGCGCCAGCATCCTGACCGATGTGGAGGCGCTGGACAACGGGATGCTCTTCTGGCGCAGCTTCACCCACTGGTTGGGGGGCATGGGCATTCTGGTGTTCATGCTGTCGCTGGTGAATATGGGCGGACAGGCCAACCACCTGCTCCGGGCGGAAAGCCCCGGCCCCACCGTGAGCAAGATGGTGCCCAATATGCGCAAATCCGCCGCCATTCTTTACGGCATTTACATCGTCATGACGGCGGTGGAGGTGGTGCTGCTGCTCCTTGGGGGAATGCCCCTGTTTGACAGCCTGTGTACCGCCTTCGGCACCGCCGGCACCGGCGGCTTCGGCATCAAGAACAGCTCCATGGGCTATTATGACAGCTATTATCTTCAGGGCGTTGTGTCCGTATTCATGGTGCTGTTCGGCGTGAACTTCAACGTTTACTTTTTCCTGCTGATGAAAAAATATGCCATGGCCTGGCGGAATACCGAGGTGCGGGCGTATTTTGCCATCATCGCCGGGAGCACGCTGATTATTACCCTTAACATTCTGGGGATGTTCCCCACGGCGTTTGACGCGTTCCACCACGCTTTTTTCGCCGTCTCGTCCGTCATTACCACCACGGGCTTCAGCACAACGGATTTTGACCTGTGGCCCCAGCTCAGCCGGTGTATTCTGGTGCTGCTGATGATCGTGGGTGCCTGTGCCGGGTCTACCGGCGGCGGCGTCAAGGTTTCCCGGCTGGTGATTTTGTGCAAAGCCCTCGGCTCGGAGCTGCGCAAGCTGCTCCATCCCCGCTCCGTGCGGGTGCTGACGGTGGACGGAAAGCCCGTCAGCCGGGAGACGGTGCAGGGCGTTCAGAGCTACATGACCCTGTATTTTCTGGTGACGATGGTGTCCGTGCTGCTGGTGGCGCTGGACAATCTGGATTTTGTCACCACTTTCACCGCCGTGATGGCGACGCTGAACAACATCGGCCCCGGTCTGGGGCTGGTCGGCCCCACGGGCTGCTTCGCGGCCTTTTCGCCGCTGGCAAAGATCGTTCTGACGGCGGATATGCTGTTCGGACGGCTGGAGCTGTTCCCCATGCTGATTCTGCTGATGCCCTCGACCTGGCGGAAATATTGATGAAAAACGGCGAATGGATCGTATCGGTACCGATACGATCCATTTCTCGTGCGTCCCCTGGCTCTCCCTCCGGGAGAGCTGTCACCGCAGGTGACTGAGAGGGCTTTGTGTTTGCGTGGGGGGCGTCATGCCCTCGAAATTATTTCAGCTTTTTCCCCTCCTGGAAGGCGTCGCCCAGCTTTTCGCCCAGGGGATAATAGCCGTGGCCGCAGGGGTCGTAGGTGATGGGGTGGAACTTATTCAGGTCGATCTTGCCGTCGGTGAGGATGGCTTCCTCGGCGCTGACGTTTTCGATCCGGCCGATGAGCAGCCCGGTATGATCGTCGTAGCTGACGAAGGTACACTCCAGCGTCATGGGCAGCTCGTCGATGATGGGAGCGTCCACCAGGCGGCTCTTGCTGGTGTGCCAGCCCGCCCGGGCGACCTTATCGGGAACCTTGTCGCCGGACACGATGCCCACATAGTCCGCGGCCACCATGTTTTCCGCGTCCGCCATGGAGACGGTAAAGGCCTTCCGGGCGAAGATATTCCGGGTGGTTCTGTGGTCAGCCAGGCAGATGCCGATGAGATTCGTATCCACAATGCCGCCCCAGGCGGCGTTCATGGCATTGGGGGTACCGTCCTCGCCATAGGTGCCGATAATCAGCACCGGCATAGGGTACAGCATGGGCTTGGCTCCAAAATCTTTACGCATATGATTTCCTCCTTATAGATTGGGGATGGCTCCCCGTTGGATATGTTATACGAGTTTTTAATAAAACGCTGAAAAGCGTTTTATTCGGCCGCAGGATTGCGGCCAGCGGCCACTGCCGCTAAAAAACGAAGTCAATACTTTTCTTACCGCCTGGGCGGCGGTAAGCCGTGAAACGGCTTAAATAAAATGATGAAATCATTTTATTAAGAAATAGTATTATCCGGCCTGTGCCAGCAGCAGACTCAGGCCGTAAATTACGACCAGATGGGCGGGGTAGTACCAGTAAAACAGCGGACCAATGTTCCGCCTGCCTTTTTGACCGTTGTACAGCGCCAGAAGGGGAACGCTCAGAAGTCCCCACCACTGGACTGCGCCGTAATGCAGCCCCAGCAGGCTGACACCGACGGCAAACAGTGCCAGTTTCTCCCATTTTCCCCTGCCAAAATACACCAGCACCGGCAGCATCACGCCCCAAAGACCGTAATCCACGTCGAAATCCGTGTGAATCAAAATCCGGGGCAGTCCCACGGTGATGAAAACCGCGGCGGCAAGGGCGGCGGCAGCGATCAGTACCGACGCGGGCGTTCGGCGGCGAAGGGCGTTGTCCAGCGCGTAAATCAGGCAGACGGACAGAGAAAAGGTCACGAAAATGCACTGGTAGAGCGAGCGCATGGCGACAAACCAGGCGATCTGGCACAGCGCTGCCATGCCCAGAAGTCTTCCCAGATACCGTCCCCGGTCATGGGTATAGCGGCAGCCCTCGGCGATCATGCAGGCGAAAAGGGGCGCGGCCAGCCGCCCGATGATCCGAAGAAGGATAAATTGGGGCAGCAGCTGCAATCCCACATGGTCGCAGGTCATAGCGAACAAGGCCAGAAGCTTGAGCTGATTCCCGGTCAGCCCGGCCAATTTCTTCGTTTGTATCTGCATAGGCACTCCTGTAAATGGCGTTTCGGACAAGGCTATGATACCATGTTTTCGTCAAAATTGTCAATCCGGGGCAGCAAAAAAGCGCCCCACCGGGCGCGGGAAAAGTGAAATGACCCTTGACTGCCATGCCTTGTGATCAGCACGTTTTTTTGCAGCCAAGGGTCATTTCTGTTCACTCTTATTATCTAACATCTGTTGGTTAACCTCTCTTTCTGCGGAGTAGACGCCGACGTTCCGCCATATAGATTTGGAATTCCTCCCGTTCAAATTCCTTTCTTTTTTTCTCGAATATCCTATGTAATCGGGAGCTTTACCTCGGGAAGCCGACGCCTCTAAGAAGATTTACCTGTACATTGGTATCACCTCTTTGTGTCTATAAAGTAACATGAATTCTCCCAGAATGCAACCCGGAATTTTGCATAAAATATACCGCTTTATTTACTGCATAACATAGAATTGCGGTATTTTGACCAGTAAAATGTTGACATCTCTGTTCGCTTGTGATAGCATAAGTGTGTTGGGGTCAGTCTGCGGACTGGCCGTTTGCAGACAGAGGGCGGGGATTTCCCCGCCCTCATACTATTTCTCGATAAAATGGTGTTAACCATTTTATCCTGCGAATCCTTCGCAGGCCGCTGGCTGCTGAAACAGCAGCCGAATAAAACGGTTTTTAACCGTTTTATTGAAAACTAGTATCAAAGGTTTTCCTCGATCAGCGTCCGGAACGCATCCTCGGAAAGCGGGTTCGTCACGGAAATGGAGTAGGCGTAGCTTCCGTCCGTCCAAACGGCCAGACTGTATGCGCCGTCGTTGCCCTTGAGGGTCACGGCGTTGCCGGAGATTTCCAGCGTTTCCTCCTGGGCGTATACAGTATAATCGCCGGAATTATCCTCCGTTCCGGGGGATTTGCGGTAGCACAGGCTGTCGGTATCGCCGAAATATTGGATTTTCGCCAGGTTGTCCCAATAAGACACGTATTCCGTGCGCTCCACCGTAAAGGGAACGCCCGTCAGTTCGTTCAGAGGAATCCCCGTTTTCTCGGTCAGCGCTTCCAGGCTGTCCACGGTGTCAATCTGGGCAACCGCCATCATTCCTTGCTCCAGGGGGTCTAACTGCTTCGGCTTCCAGACATACCAGCAGCATACCACGATGGCAAGGCAGGCCGCCAGGGTAAACAGCCGCTGGGTCAATTGGCGTTTCTTCTGCTTCGCCTGTTTTACTTCCACATTGCGGAGGACTCGCCGCCGCATTTCCGGCGTCAGCTGGATTTTGTCCATGATTTCCTCATACTTCAAAGTCGTAGGCCTCCTTCAGAATGGTTTTCAGCTTTTCCCTGCCCCGGCGGAGGTCGGAACGGACGGTGGAGGGATTCCTCCCCAGAATCTTTGCGATCTCCTCCGTGGAATAGCCCTCGTAATAATGCAGGTGGATCACCTCCCGGAACTGTACCGGCAGCTCCTTCACCGCGTCCCAGACGAAGGACAGGTCTTCCCGCCCTTCTTCCGCTATTCTCTCGCTCAGCTCGTCTGAGTCCCGGAGAGCGTTGTACTCAATGCGGTTCTTGCTCAGGTTCGCCGCCACCCGCAGGAGCCATGCCTTTTTATGCTCCTCGCTTTCAAAGGTGGGGGCGGCGGTCAGAAGCTTCAGAAGCGTGTCCTGCAAGACTTCCTCCGCGTCCGCCATGTTGTGCAGATAACTGTAGGCACAGCGCAGAATCGCGTTTCCGTAGGTATCCAGCGCATCCGCCGCCATCTGGCCGGCGCGGTCGCTTGCCCGGGTCTGCTGCTTTTCCTGGGGAATCAGCCGCACCGCAAAGGCATACAGCCGCCCCAAAAGCCGCCACCACAGGGGCATGGGAATTGCAATTGCTTCCATTCCAAAGGTTCCTTTCTTCCAAAATTCAGGCCAGCGTCTCCACCCAGGCGGTCAGCTGCCCGACGCTCATACCGGCATCGCACATTACCGCGTAGGAATACTCGCCGTCCGTCCATGTTGCGGTGTAGATCAGGCCATCGTTTCCTTTGCAAAGGACGGTATGGCCGTCGACGGTCTGCTCTTCGATGGTAGTATAGGTGTTGCAGTCGCCGCTGATGTCGTCGCCGCCTGCTCCCTTGCGGAAATACAGTTCGGAATCGTTGCCGTTGCTGAAAATCACCTGGGCAATTTCGTTTTCGATGGCCGCAATGTAACGCTCCGTGTAGCCGTCCACGGTCTGGGGTGCGGTGAAGGAGAAGCCGGCGAGCTTGCCCGCCTCTTCCAGGCTGGTGCATTCCTGCCAGGGGTTGGGAATTTGGATGTTTTCGCCGTCTTCCGCTGGCCCCCAGGTCTTGGGGTCGCTTCCGGGAATGACGGTGCCGTCCGCAGTGTAGGAGGTATCACCCTTGTGGGTAGTGGGCGCGGGAGCGTCGGCATTTCCGCTGCATCCCACGATGGCCAGCGCCATTACAAAACTCAAAATAACAGCAATAAACTTTTCCATAATCAGAACATTCCTTTCTTTTTCCCGGCATTTCCGCCGTTCTATCCTGTATACAGCCGGGCAAGGGGAAATGTTGCAGCTTCCCCAAAATTTTTTGTGGCATTCTCTCGCAGTTTGCGGTATCATGATATGAAGAAGGTGAGGGACATGTATTTTTCATATGGAGAAACAGAGGTTTCCTATCTGCGCCGGAAAGACAAGCGGCTCTGCGCGGTTATTGACCAAATCGGCCACATCGACCGCGCTGTAGACACCGACCTTTTTTCTTCCGTCATCCACCACATCATCGGCCAGCAGATCTCCACGAAAGCCCAGGCGACCATCTGGCAGCGGATGCAGGACACCCTGGGAGACGTGAACGCCGAGACCATTCTTTCGGCGGGCGTTCCCAGGCTGCAAGCCCTGGGCATGACCTTCCGCAAGGCGGAGTATATCACGGATTTTGCCGAAAAAGTCCACACCGGCGCTTTCGATCTGGACGCCGTGGAGCGGATGTCCGACAAAGACGCCATCGAGGCTCTGCGGGCGCTGAAGGGAATCGGCGTGTGGACGGCGGAGATGATTCTGCTGTTTTGTTTGCAGCGCCCCGATATTTTCAGCTATGACGACCTTGCTATTCAGCGGGGATTGCGGATGGTCTATCACCATCGGGAAATTGACCGGGCGCTGTTCGAAAAATACCGCCGCCGGTTCAGCCCCTATTGCAGCGTAGCCAGCCTGTATCTCTGGGCGGTGTCCGGCGGGGCGATTCCGGAAATGAAGGACTACAAGTCCAAGTGATCTTCCGGGGTCGAGAAGGCTCTTTCAAAGGCCGTCGCGTCGGCCCGGGACGTTTCCCAGCCGTATTTTTTCAAATCCACCCGCCAGCAGCGGCCATTCCAGTACGTGGGAACGCCGTCCTCCGCCAGAAGCGTGCGCTGCAAATCGGAAACGAGAAAATGCTGTGCCCCGCTCAGCTCGCCCTTGCCGTTGACCACCCGAAAGGCGGGGATATCCGCCCCGGCCAGATTTTCCCGCAGTCCGTAGCCCACCTGTCTGGAATTTCCGGGCTTGCCGCAGAGCATGGCGATCTGCCCGTAGGTCGCGACCTTCCCACGGGGGATACACAGGCAGACAAGCCGCATTTTTTCGTAAAACGTCATGATTTTCCCACCTTCCGCCTTTGTTATCCTATTTCTCGATAAAATGGTTAACACCATTTTATTCTGCGAATCCTTCGCAGGCCGCCGGCTGCTGAAACAGCAGCTGGATAAAACGGTTTTTAACCGTTTTATTAAAAACCTGTATCAAATTATTGTAGCACCGAACGCGGATTTGAACAATAGAAACATTTGCTTTTCCGCACGTTCCGCATTGAAAAGCAGCTTTGGCTGACCAGGAAAATGGCCGCATTCCCCGTTTTGGAATTGCGGCCTTGAAGTTTACTTGCTGTCAGAAAGGCAAGCCAGGATTACCGACCCTCGCGGATCGCGGCGTGGAAGAAAAGACAGCTCAATTCCGCCGGAATGGCCGCTCAATTTGAGCGGTCGAGGTGCGAAATCTCCCGCGGAATACCCATACGTGGGAATTTCTACCACTTATTTTCCTTTTTATCCTTGACATTCCCTCCCAATGCGAGTAAAATAAATTCGGTATGGTGTACGCTGCGCCTTTTTCCGGGCGCGCGTTTCATTGATAACCGGCGGTGGAGCCGGGGTATGCGTTTGCGCCTCATGGCGTCTGATTTTGCACAAAAAGTTGCCGGCCGGTGTTTCCGGCTGGCTGTTATGCTTAATTTCACATGGGGATCAATGCGCCACCCCTTCTGCGCCTATTTTTTTAGAAGGAGGTGTGCTGCAAATTTATGGAATGGTATCATTTTCTCATTATCGCCGTTGGCATTCTGGTGGTACTGGGCGCCGGCTTTGGCCTTGGCGTCGGTTACCGCAAGAAGGTCGCTGAGCGGGAGATCGGCTCTGCCGAGGCAGAGGCTACCCGCCTGATCAACGAAGCCATCCGTTCCGGTGAAAACCGTAAGAAGGAAATGCTTCTGGAAGCCAAGGACGAAATCCATAAATCTCGCACAGAACACGACAAGGAAGTCAAAGAGCGCCGCGCCGAGCTGAGTAAGCAGGAGCGCCGTCTGGAACAGAAGGAAGCCACCCTGGACAAGAAGACCGAAGCCTTTGAACGCAAGGAAGAGGAGCTTGCCAAGCGGCTCCAGAAGGTCTCCGAGACCCAGGCGCAGGCCGATCAGCTCAAGCAGCAGCAGCTGACCGAGCTGGAAAAGATTTCCGGTCTGACACAGGATCAGGCAAAGGATTTCCTGCTGCACAGCATCGAGGACGAGGTTCGCCACGAGGCCGCCATGAAGATCAAGGAGATCGAGGCGCAGCTGAAGGACGAGGCCGAGGAAAAGGGCCGTGAGATCATCGCTACCGCCATCCAGCGCTGCGCCGCCGATCACGCCGCCGAGACCACCGTCTCCGTGGTCACGCTGCCCAACGATGAGATGAAGGGCCGCATCATCGGCCGGGAAGGCCGGAACATCCGCACCCTGGAGACCATTACCGGCGTCGATCTGATCATCGACGATACCCCCGAAACCATCACCGTTTCCAGCTTCGACCCCGTCCGCCGGGAGATTGCCCGGCTGGCGCTGGAGAAGCTCATTGTGGACGGCCGCATTCATCCCACCCGCATTGAGGACATGGTGGAAAAGGCGCGGAAGGAAGTTGACCGCACCATCCGCGAGGAGGGCGAGCGCGCCTGCTATGAGACCGGCGTTCACAATCTGAACCCCGAGCTGGTCAAAATTCTGGGACGTCAGAAGTACCGTACCTCTTACGGTCAGAACGTTCTGAACCACTCTATCGAGGTTGCCCATATCGCCGGTCTGATGGCCGCGGAGCTTGGCGTGGACGTGGCCATGGCGAAGCGCGCCGGCTTGCTCCATGATCTGGGCAAGTCCATCGATCACGAGGTGGAAGGCAGCCATGTGCAGCTGGGCGCTGATCTTGCCCGGAAGTACAAGGAAAATCCCGTTATCGTCAACGCCATTGAAGCCCACCACGGCGACGTGGAGCCCAAGACCGTCATCGCGGTTCTGGTGCAGGCAGCCGATGCCATTTCCGCCGCCCGTCCCGGCGCACGCCGCGAAAACGTGGAGAACTATATCCGCCGCCTGCAAAAGTTGGAGGAGCTGACCGGTTCTTATCCCGGTGTTGATAAGGCCTACGCCATCCAGGCCGGCAGGGAAGTGCGGATCATGGTCAAGCCCGAGGTTGTGACCGAGGACAACATGATTCTTCTGGCGCGGGACGTTGCCAAGAAGATCGAGTCCGAGCTGGAATATCCCGGACAGATCAAGGTCAACGTCATCCGGGAAACCAAGGCCGTGGAATACGCAAAATAATCAAATCGATCATCCGCCTCCGGAGTTCAACTCCGGAGGCTTTTTTACGTCCGTTTCCGGAAGTTTGGGACAGGCGGCTCTTTTTCCAAAAACGGTTTCTAAATTCTTCGGTTTCTTGGTTTACTTTCCTCTTTACGAACAGGGAAAAGTGGTGTACAATATTCGTATCGTTTATTCGGAGGTGAGAGATGTGAATTGTTTGAAGTGCGGCCGTGAGATTGAGGAGGGACAGGTTTTCTGCAACGACTGTCTTGTGCAGATGGCGAAGTACCCGGTCAAGCCCGGTACTGCCGTTCAGCTTCCGTCCCGTGGAAGTGCGACCGCTGCAAAGAAGGTTCACGCCCGCCGCCGGGGCAAGACTGCACTGGAGGAACAGCTGAAGGCGCTGAAGGCTCGCGTCCGTGTCCTGTCTGTGCTGCTTGCTGTCTGTGTGGTGCTGCTGATCGTTCTTTCCGTCGTCACGCTCCGTTATATGAGTACAAATCGTCTCCTGCCGGGGCAGAATTACTCCGCCGTCACCGCTACTACGCCTACCGAGGGAAGCTGATGTTTCACGTGAAACATTTCTCTCCGGACATATCAGAAAGATAGAGGATGAAAACATGGGGAAAATAATTGCCGTGGTGAATCAGAAGGGCGGCGTTGGGAAAACCACCACCGCCGTGAATCTGACCGCCGCACTGCATGATCTGGGACTGCGCGTGCTTCTGTGCGACTTTGACCCCCAGGCAAACGCCACCTCCGGGCTGGGGCTGGACAAGCGGAAGTGCAAATACTCTGTCTACGATGTGCTGATCAACGACGTTCCGGCGGCGGACGCCATCGTCTCCACGCCCTACGGAGACGTGCTGCCGTCCGCGTCCGATCTGGCGGGCGCCACCGTGGAGCTGATCTCCGCCCAGCACCGGGAAAGGCAGCTGGACATGGTGCTGAACGGCGTTAAGGAACGCTACGACCTGATTTTCGTGGATTGTCCGCCGTCGTTGGAGCTGCTGACGCTGAACGCCCTGTGTGCAGCGGACGGAATTCTGGTGCCGGTGCAGTGCGAGTATTTCGCACTGGAGGGGCTCAGCGACCTGATGGCGACGCTGCGCACGGTAAAACGCCGGATGAACCCCCGGTTGGAGGTCTTCGGCGTGGCGCTGACCATGTTCGACGGGCGGACGAATTTCTCGGCGCAGGTTTCCCAGGAGGTTCGGCGGCATTTCCCCGGAAAGGTGTTCTCCACGGTCATTCCCCGGAATATCCGGCTGGCGGAGGCGCCCAGCCACGGCGTTCCCATCACCGCCTATGACCGGATCAGCCGGGGAGCCGCCGCCTACCGGGCAATGGCGGAAGAAATTCAGCAAAAGTTGTAACAACAGAAAGGCCGCATCCGGAGGCTGGCAGAATGACCAACAGCGAGGGATTTTTGTCCTGCGCAAGCCATTTTCCCGTGGGAATACCGGAGATGTATTTCAAGGGGAAATGGTGCGGCGCAGGGGAAAAAGAGCCGCTGGTGGGCGTTCTGGCAGCTTCCGGATGTGGCCCCACGGAAAGGAGAAGAAATGGCATCACAGAAAGGACTTGGCAAGGGTCTGGGTGCGCTTCTGGGGGATTTCAGCGAAGAGCCCCTGGAAAAAAGTGCATATCAGCAATTGCCGATCTACAAGGTAGAACCCAACCCCGATCAGCCCCGACAGGACTTCGACGAGGAAGAATTGCAGGCGCTGGCGGATTCCATCGCCGTTCACGGCATCATTCAGCCCCTGACGGTGCGGGAAATGCCCAACGGCTACTATCAGATCATTGCCGGTGAGCGGCGCTGGCGTGCCGCACGGATGGCAAATTTAAGCGACGTACCAGCGGTGATTATCGAGGCCGACGACAAGAAGGCCATGGAGCTGGCGCTGATCGAGAACTTGCAGCGACAGGACTTAAACCCTCTGGAAGAAGCGCTGGGATATCAGACGCTGATGAATGAGTACGGTCTGACTCAGGAGGAAGCCGCCGGTCGGGTAGGGAAGTCCCGTCCCGCCGTGGCAAACGCTCTGCGGCTGCTGGGGCTGTGTCCAGAGGTGCAGGAGCGCGTCCGGAAGGGCGAGCTGTCCGCCGGTCACGCCCGGGCGATCTTGCAGCTGAAATCCGAGAAGAAGCAGCAGGAGGCCGCCCAGAAAATTGTCGCGCTGGGTCTGTCCGTCCGTCAGGCGGAGCTGCTGTGCAAGAACATGAGCAAGGAGCCCGTGCCCCAGAAAAAGGAAGTTTTCGCGGTGGATTACGTGGCCGAATGCGAAAAATCCCTGAGCAAGCACCTTGGCCGGGGCGTCAAAATTGTCAACGGCAAGCGCAAGGGGCGCTTTGAACTGGAATTCTATGGGCAGGAAGATTTGCAGAATCTGCTGGACGCCCTGATGAAAATACAAAAATAAATTTCCGATTTAAGGAGAGGTAAACATCATGCTGGACATCAAGAAAATCAAGGAAAATCCCGACGCCGTCAAGGCCGGTCTGCGGGCAAAGGAAGTGGACTGCGACGCCACCATCGACCGCATTCTGGAGCTGGACGGCAAAATCCGCGCTCTGAAAACCAACACCGAGACCCAGACCGCCCAGAAGAACAAGCTGGCCAAGGAAAACGGCAAGCTCTTCGGCATGAAGAAGAAGGCCGAGAAGGAGGGCAAGGACGTATCCGAGCTGGACGCCGCCATTGCCGCCAACAACGCCCAGTCCGTGCAGATTGCCGAGGCGATCGAGCAGGAGCTGACCGAGCTGAAAACCCTCAGCGACGAGTACCGCGTCGCCATGCTGAGCCTGCCCAACCTGCCCGACCCCGACCTGAAGCCCGGCGGAAAGGAAAACAACGAGCCGCTGCGCTACTTTGGCGAACCCCACAAGTTTGACTTCACCCCCAAGCACCATGTTGACCTGTGCGAGGGTCTGGGTCTGATCGACTACGACCGGGGCGTCAAGCTGGCGGGTTCCGGCTTCTGGATGTATAAGGACATGGGCGCACGTCTGGAATGGGCGCTGCTGAACTACTTCATCGACTGCCACATTGCCGACGGCTACGAGTTCATCCTGCCGCCCCACATGCTGGAGTACCAGTGCGGCGAGACGGCCGGTCAGTTCCCCAAGTTTGCCGACGAGGTCTATAAGATTGCCAACCCCACCGACGACCGCGTCCACTATATGCTGCCCACCGCGGAAGCCGCTCTTTGCTCCATCTACCGGGACGAGATTCTCACCGAAGCCGAGCTGCCCCGGAAGTTCTTCGCCTACACCCCCTGCTTCCGCCGGGAGGCCGGTTCCGGCCACGCCGACGAGCGGGGCATGGTGCGCGGCCACCAGTTCAACAAGGTGGAAATGTTCCAGTTCACCCGCCCCGAGGATTCCGACGCGGCCTTTGAGGAGCTGGTACGCAAGGCTGAGAATCTGGTGAAGGGTCTGGGCTTCCACTTCCGCACCGTGAAGCTGGCTGCGGGGGACTGCTCCGCTTCCATGGCACGCACCTACGATATTGAGATTCAGATTCCTTCCATGAACGGCTACAAGGAGGTTTCCTCCGTGTCCAACGCCCGGGATTACCAGGCGCGCCGGGGCAACATCCGCTTCCGCCGGGAAGCCACCGGCAAGCCCGAGTTCGTCCACACCCTGAACGGCTCCGGTCTCGCTACCTCCCGTATCTTCCCCGCCATGGTGGAGCAGAACCAGAGAGCCGACGGCTCCATCGTGGTTCCCGAGGTTCTGCGGAAATATCTGGGCGGCATTGAGGTCATTGAGAAGAAATAAGGGAGACGCAAAATGAAAAATCCCGTGAAAAAGCCCTCCTGGTGGGACGAGTTCGCCGCCTTCGCCATTAAGGGCAACGCCATGGCGCTGGCCGTCGGCACCATCATCGGCGCGGCGTTCTCCACCATCACCAAGAGCCTGACCGACGACATCATCATGCCCATTGTGTCCATCTTCCTGGGCGGCGTCGATTTTTCGGAAATGAAGCTCGTCCTGCCCCGGCTGTTTGGGGAGCCTGTGGTAGACGACGCCGGGAACGTGATTCTCAATACCCTGAACTACGGCAACTTCATCTCCGCCGTGATCAATTTTCTGATTCTGGCGCTGGTGGTGTTTTTCTTGGTGAAAAGCCTGAACAAGCTGACGGAGCTGGGCAAGAAGAAGGAAGAGGCCGCCCCCGCCGAGCCGCCCAAGCCCAGCAAGGAGGAAGTGCTTCTGACTGAAATCCGCGACCTGCTGAAGGAGCAGAAATAATGGAATACACGATTGAAAATGAGTATCTGATTGTCACCGTCACCACCTGGGGCGCCCAGGTGAAAAGCGTCATCCGGAAATACGACGACGTGGAGCATATGTGGCAGGCGGACAAAAGCGTCTGGGGCTATCACGCGCCCATCCTGTTCCCCCACGCCGGAAGGGTCGTGGACGGCCTGATTGAAGCCAAGGGCGAGGTGTACCAGGCGAAGCCGCACGGCTTTGCCCGGCTGATGGAGCATATGCTGGTGTGTCAGACGGAAAATTCCATTGTGCTGGAGCTGCGCAGCAATGAGGAAACATTGCGGATGTTCCCCTATGCGTTCCGGTTGATTTCCACCTTCACCCTGGAGGGCGACACCCTGCACCACAAGCTGACGGTGGAGAACCGGGACGCAGACAAGCTGTACTTTGGCATCGGCTATCATCCCGCCTTTGCCGTTCCCTTTGACGAGGAGCATACGCTGTCGGACTACGAGCTTCGGTTCAGCGAGCCGGAGTCTCCCATCTGCCTGGACTGTCAGCCGCTGGGTCTGATTCACGGGGATTTCTACACCCTGGGCAGCAACATCCGCGCCCTACCCATCACCCGGGAGCTGTTCGCCAACGACAGTCACTGCATGGTGAACCTCAGATCCCACAAGCTGGGGATTTACGAGAAAGGCACCGGCCGGGGCGTGGTGTGCGACATTTCGGAGTTCCCCTACACGCTGCTCTGGTCGATGCCGGGGGGAGAGCCCAGGTTCGTGTGCATCGAGCCGTGGCACAGTCTGCCAAGCCCGGAGGACGGCTCCATCCGCTGGGAGGAAAAGCCCGCCGCCGCCATTCTGGAGCCGGGGGAAAGCTGGAGCTGCAATTTGAGTACATCCTTCGTAAGATAAGCAATGCCCCCGCTGCTGAAAAGCAGCGGGGGTCATTTTCTGGGGTACATCCTCTTGGCTCTCCCTCTGGGAGAGCTGTCACCGCAGGTGACTGAGAGGGTATTGCAGCCTTTTTCCCCTCTCCGTCCTCGCTTCGCTCGGCCACCTCTCCCATAAGGAGAGGCAAGGGGTGCGGTTCATTATCTCACATGCCTGTCAGCTGTCTGATGCGCTCCGCCCATTTAATTTGGGTTCTGGCCTTATAAGTGTGCCGGAGGTCGTCGTCGATCAGGGACTCCACCGGCACGTCAAACAGGTTTCTGATATTTTGCAGGCAGACTGCATCCACGTCGAAGCACCTGCCGGTTTCCCAATCCCGGATGACCTTGGGGTAAGAGCAGATGAGATTTGCCAGCTCCCAACGGCTGTAACGGTGCCGTCTGCGGAGAAAGCGAAGATTTTTGCCAAATTGACGGTCGTTTAATACAACGATCATGCCATCGCCCCACATATAGTGTTATTTGGTATTATTATATGTTATTACATATGTATTGTAAATAAAATATCCGATAAAATGCTATACTATCCTCCGGGTGATGATACATGAAACCGTTAAAAGAAAGAATCAGCATCACAATTGACAGTGACCTGCTGGAAAAGCTGCGTGAAAAGGCGGACGAGGATTGCCGCCCGTTGTCACAGTACATTAACCTTGTTCTGAGAAAACACGTGGAACAGGAAGAGAAGAAGCAAAAGTAAATCCCGTTGCAAAGGCATAGGGTATAAGACAAATGACAGCCGACGGATCAAACTCCGTCGGCTGTTCGCCTTTGGTTCTACCAACTCAATTCGGCACGCAGTGTGTGCCGAATTGGAAAGCAGAAATAAAGCTGACGCATTGCACGTAGGTTTTGCACGGTGTTCCCCTGTCCAAATTCCGCTGTCAGTTTAGATTTCAGCAGCTATTTTCCATATTCTGCCCGTCAGACAATATGACGCCGCACTGTACAAACAAGGCGGCGTCATATGTCAAACTATTATAACTTTTACTTCACCGGAGCAGAGCTTCTCAGCGTCACATCGTGATATCCGCCTTCGACAATGGACACGGAGGATACCAGCGTCAGCTTGGCGTTCTTTTGCAGGTCGGGGATGCTTGTCACGCCTACGTTGCACATGGTGGATTTGACCTTGTACAGAGACGATTCCACGTTGTCATGCAGGGGGCCGGCGTAGGTGACGTAGGAGTCAACGCCTTCCTCAAAGCTGAGCTTGGCGGAGCCACCCAGGTCGTAGCGCTGCCAGTTCCGGGCGCGGTTGGAGCCTTCGCCCCAGTATTCCTTCATGTATGCGCCGTTGACCATGACCTTGTTCGTGGGGCTTTCGTCGAAGCGGGCGAAGTACCGACCCAGCATCAGGAAGTCCGCGCCCATGGCCAGCGCCAGGGTCATGTGGTAATCGTGGACAATGCCGCCGTCGGAGCAGATCGGCACGTAAATGCCGGTGTCCTTATAATACTCGTCCCGGGCCGCGGCAACCTCGATCAGCGCGGTGGCCTGACCCCGGCCGATGCCCTTGGTCTCCCGGGTGATGCAGATGGAGCCGCCGCCGATGCCGACCTTTACAAAGTCAGCCCCGGCTTCCGCCAGAAAACGGAATCCGTCCCTGTCCACCACATTGCCGGCGCCGATCTTCACGGTGTCGCCGTAGGTTTCCCGCACCCATTTGATGGTCTTTTCCTGCCAGCAGGTGTAGCCCTCGGAGGAATCGATCACCAGCACGTCCGCACCGGCTTCCAGCAGAGCGGGAATGCGGGTGGCGTAGTCACGGGTGTTGATGCCCGCGCCCACCAGATAGCGCTTCTTGCTGTCCAGCAGCTCCAGAGGGTTATCCTTGTGGGAGGAATAGTCCTTCCGGAACACGAAATACATCAGGTGGTCATTCTCGTCCACGATGGGCAGGCTGTTGAGCTTGTGCTCCCAGATGATGTCGTTGGCTTCCTTCAGGGTGGTGTCCGCAGGGGCGGTGACCAGCTTCTGACGGGGGGTCATGAAATCCCTGACCTTGTCGGTGGGAGCCATACGGCTGACACGGTAGTCGCGGCTGGTGACGATGCCCAGGAGCTTGCCGTTGGCGGTGCCGTCCTCGGTGATGGCCACGGTGGAGAAGCCGTTGCGCTGCTTCAGCGCCAGCACGTCGGCGAGGGTGGCCTCCGGGGTCAGATTGGAGGCGGAGGTGACGAAACCGGCCTTATAGCCCTTCACCCGTGCCACCATGGCGGCCTGATTCTCAATGGACTGGGAGCCGTAAATGAAGCTGATGCCGCCCTCCTTTGCCAGAGCGATGGCAAGGGTGTCGTTGGAGACGGACTGCATGACGGCGGACGTCATCGGCACGTTCAGGGAAATCGCCGGTTCCTCCGCGCCCTTGCGGTACTTGACCAGGGGCGTTTTCAGGCTGACATTATTGGGAATGCAGTCTTCCGAGGTGTAGCCGGGAATCAAAAGATACTCGCTGAAGGTGTGGCTGGGTTCCGGGTAATAATACGCCATTGGGATAACCTCCTAAAGGAAATATATTTGATGAATTTATGGCTGCACCGCGCAATTTCACGAAGCAACTGCGCGGTGTTGTCTTACAATGTTTTTCTGTCGCCTGCGTCCAGAACCTCCACAACCTCCTTGCCGGAGGAGCTGAGGTTCTTGAAATTGCCCAGAATCTCGCTCACGGGATGGACAATGGCGAAGGTATGGGGGTACTTGTGGACGATCTGGCTGACCAGCGCCACCTGGGTCTTGTTGACCACGCACAGAAGCACGCTGGTCTCCCGGCCGGAGTACATGCCCTTTGCGGGGAGGAAGGTCGCGGTGTGGTGGAGCTTCCTGATCAGCTCCTGAGAAACCTCCTGGGGGGAATTGGTGATGATTTCAAAGCAGATGGCCTCCCGGCCGGACTTCATCAGCCGGTCGCCCACCGTGGTGGACATGAAGGTATAGAGAATGCACAAAATCACCGGCTCCATCTGACAGCCGTAGACAAAATAGCTGACGATGGCAATGGCGGAGTTAATGGCGAAGCTCATGCCGAAAAACGTCCGGTTGGGGCTGTGCTTGTGGACAATGGCGGAAATGAAATCCGTGCCGCCGGTATAGGCGCTGGCCTTGATGAGAATGGAGTACACAAAGCCCTGAATCACGCCCGCGACCATGGGTCCGAGAATTTTACTGGTGCCGTTCTCCGTGACGTAGGCAAAGGCGGACAGATCCACCTTATCCAGAATCAGCAGTCCTAAAGAGAAGGTGACCACGTAGACCATGCTGCGGATGGCCATGGGCTTGCTGACCTCAATATAGCACCAGACTGCCAGAGGAATATTGATCAGCAGGCTCAGATACCCCACGCTGACGCCGGTGACGTACTGGATCATGGTGCAGATGCCGTTGATGCCGGAGGGGGCGAACTGGTTGGGGAATACGAACATCTCGTAATTGACGGACGCCAGCAGCGCGATGAAGGCAATGACAAGATATGTCCAGACCTTTTTCATACAGAACTCCTATGAATCCTACGGCCATTGCCGATTTCTTAATTTTCGATTCTAACATAGATTTGTCCACGGGTCAAGGTACAATTCGACGAAATTCCCCTTCCTTTGAAAACCGGATATGGGCGGGTTTCCCGCTTTGAGCGGCAGGTCGGGCATCTCTTCCGAAATTTTTGATTCTTTCGGTATCCCTTTCGGGAATTGATTGTTTTTCAACAAAAAAGCCTTGTTTTTTCTGTGGAAATGTGATAAAATTTAGGTTGAGAGATTATGCGCAAAAATCGAGCGATTTCTACTGTTTTTACCTCAAAAGAGTTAGGACAACACCGCATAATTTGACAAGAAGGCTCAGACAGGATTTTTGTTCCAATTCAAAGTTTGGAAAACGAAGAAATACGGTATGTACCCGCAAGGGGTATGCCGCATCCGTAAGCCAGCTTGCGCTGGCAACGGCTGCGCTGTATTTCCCGTTTTTCAAACTGAAGAAGTGGGGCAAAAAGACGGCTGAGACTCGCAGGCACAATTGTGCGGTGCTGCCTTAGGAAAGGAGCTGCCCTATGTATTCATCTGCCTATGTGTGGGCAAAGGTTTTAAGCCATATGGAAGAGCGGCTGGGGGCTGTCACCGTTTCGGCCTGGTTTGACGACGCCGAGGTGGTGGAGCTGAACGAGAACAATCTGATTCTGTACTCCCCCTCGGACTTCCGCCGGGAGATCATCCGCCGCCGCTGCACCGATTACATTCAGGACGCGCTGAAGGAAGTGTTCAATTCCGACGCGAAGCTGATGGTCTTCGGCGACGAGGAGCTGGACGCCTTCAAGCAGAAGGGGAAAAGCGTCTCCTCCATGGACTTCAATCCCCAGTTTACCTTTGACAACTTCGTTGTCGGCCCCTCCAACCGCTTTGCCCACAGCGCGGCCATCGCCGTTTCCAAGACGCCGGGGCAGGTGTACAACCCCCTGTTTCTTTACGGCCCGCCCGGCGTGGGCAAGACCCACCTGCTGTACGCCATTGCCAACGGCATCCGCAAGGAAAATCCCAACGCCAACATCGTCTACATTAAGGGCGACCAATTTACCAATGAGCTGATTGCCGCCATTCAGAACGGCAAAAATATCGAATTCCGCAGCAAATACCGGGAAGCCGACCTGTTTCTCATCGACGACGTGCAGTTCATCGCCGGTAAGGAATCCACCCAGGAGGAATTTTTCCATACCTTCAATAAGCTCTACGAGGAGCATAAGCAGATCGTCATGACCTCCGACCGCAAGCCCAGCGACATGCTGACCTTGGAGGATCGGCTGAAAACCCGGTTTGAGTGGGGTCTGCTCGCGGACATTCAGCCGCCGGATTACGAGACCCGTATGGCCATTCTGAAAAACAAGGCCAAAAACCTGGGACTGAACCTTTCCGATGACGTGTGCAACTACATTGCCATCAACGTCACCAACAACGTCCGGCAGATTGAGGGTACGGTCAAGAAAATTCTGGCCTACCGGGACCTCAATAACATGCCTCTGGATCTTCCCAATATCTCCCGGGCGATTGACGATATGTTCAAGAGCGAGGGCAACGCCCTGCCCACCCCCAGCCTGATCATCAGCCAGGTGTGCAAGTTCTATTCCATCGACGAGGTTATTCTGAGGGGTACCCAGAAAAACAAGGGTACCGCCGAGGCCAGACAAATTGCCATGTACCTGATCCGCAAGCTCACCAACCTGAGTCTGCCGGACATCGGCAAGGAATTTGCCCGGGATCACTCCACCGTATTGTACGCCATCCGGAAGGTCGAAGTCGCGCTGAAAAACGGGGACACCACCATGCAGAATAACATCCGGGACATCACCGCGAACATCAATTCCTGTCTGTAATTGCGCTCCCCTTTTTCTCCACAGCCCCTGTGGAATGTGGAGAACGGGGCTGTTGATAAGTTGCACCCGTTTTCTCCCCTAACAGCCCCTGTGGAAAAAGGATCCGTTATTCACATTGGGCTGTGGATAAAAAAATCTTGCGCCCCTAAGCAAAAAGGGAGTTATCCACATAAATTTGCACTACCACTGTTATTACTACCTAAACCTATTGAAAGAGAAATATATTGAATAATATCAGAAAGAAAGGATTTTGACTATGCGTTTTACCTGTGAAAAAAATATGCTGGTCACGGGACTGAACATCGCAGGACGTACTGTCGCCCAGAAGAGCAGTCTTTCCGTCATTGAAGGAATCCTCTGCAAAGCCGGACAGGGACTGAGCCTCACCGGTTATAATATGGAAACCGCCATCACCTATGAGATCGATGCGGACGTGTCCGACATGGGGCAATGCATCCTCCCGGCGAAGCTGTTCGGCGACATTATCCGCCGCCTGCCGGAGGGGTCGGTAACCGTGGTGGTGGACGAGAATTATAAGGTCTCCATCCGGGCGGGCTATGCTTCCTTTACCATCTCCGCCGAGTCCGCCGAGGATTATCCGGAGCTGCCGGATGTGGGCGACGGACGGGCAATCCATATTCCTCAGAATAAATTGAAAGAGCTGATTTCCAGCACCATTTTTGCCGTCAGCGAAAATCAGGGTCGGCCGATTCATACCGGTGTGAAGTTTGAGGTGACGGACGCCTCGATTACGGCCGTGGCCGTGGACGGATTTCGGCTTGCCAGGCGCACCTTCCACCCGGAGGAGGGCACCGGACGGGAGATGAATTTCGTGGTTCCCGCCGCGGGACTGAAGGAAGTGGAAAAAATTCTCACGGACGTGGAGGATGACGCGGCCTTTACCCTGGGTACGAAGCACATTCTGTTCCAGGTGGGAAACGCCACGCTGGTGTGCCGGCTGCTGGAAGGAGAATTTCTGGACTGGCGGCGGGTGGTGCCGTCCAACTGCCCTATCAAAATGGTGGCAAATGTGGGTGATCTGGCATCTTCCGTGGAGCGCGTCGGCCTGATCGTGTCCGAAAAGTACAAAAGCCCCATACGCTGCGTGTTCGGCAATCAGGAGCTGCTGATGCGCACCAGCACCACCATCGGCGCGGCGGAGGATCGCTGCTCTCTGGCCGGGGACGGTCAGGAGCTGGAAATCGGCTTCAACGTCCGGTATCTGGCGGAAGCCCTGCGGGTGATTCCCTCGGAGGAGGTCACGCTGGAGCTGACCAACGGGTTAAGTCCCATCGTCCTGACCCCCGTGGACGAGAAGGAGGACTTTGCCTACATGGTGCTGCCCGTCCGGATCAAGAACGGCTAAATAAAGGAGTCTTCTATGAAAGTAGTCGTCAAAAAGAAGGATAACGCCATTCCCGTGGCGATCACCACGGAATATATCAAATTGCAGGACGCCATGAAGCTGGCAAACGCCGCGGAAACCGGCGGTGAGGCCAAGCTGATGATCCAGGAGGGACAGATTCTGGTCAACGGCGAAATCTGCCGGATGCGGGGAAAGAAGCTGCGCCCCGGCGACCGGTTTGTCTGCGACGGTCAGGCTTACCAGATCTGCACCCATGAATCTGAATGAGCTGAAGCTCCGGTCGTTCCGAAATTATCAGGAAATCGCGGCGCAGTTTGACCCCGGCGTCAACCTGATCGTGGGGGACAACGCCCAGGGAAAAACCAACCTGCTGGAGGCCATCAGCTATCTTGGCAGCGGGAAAAGCTTCCGGGCACAGAAAACCTCGGAAATTGTGCGGTTCCGGGAAGATTTCGGGGAAATCGACGGCTCGGTCTTCTCCCAGGAGCGGCAGCAGAGCATCCGCTGGATTCTGTTTCCCGGCTCCCGTCCCCGACAGCTGTGGCTGAACGGGGCGAAGAAGAAAACCGCCGGGGAAATCGCCGGGGTGCTGCCTACGGTGATGTTCTGCCCGGAGGATCTGATGATTCTGAAAATGGGCGCGAGCCAGCGGCGGCGGTTCGGCGATCTGGCGCTGTGCGCCCTCCGGCCGAATTACGATGCGGCCCTGACGGAGTACAACCGGATTCTGGAACAAAAAGGCCGCATTCTGAAAGACCATTTTGAAAATCCCGGCATTCTGGAAATTCTGCCGGAATACAATACCCGGCTGTGTCAGGTAGGCGCGCTGCTGATCTCCTACCGGGCACGGTTTTATGACGGCTTGGGAAAGGCTGCGGCCAATTACCACAACCAGTTTTCCGGGGGCGCGGAAGAATTTACCCTCAGCTATAAGACCGTCTCCACGGTGATTGACCCCTTTGCGCCCATCCCGGAGCTGACCCAAAATTTATTAGACCATCTGCAAAGCCACAGCCGGGCAGAGCTGGAAACGGCGCAGTGCCTGACAGGCCCCCACAAGGACGATTTTGCCGTGAGCCTGTCCGGCATCGACCTGAAGGCCTACGGCTCTCAGGGGCAGACCCGGACGGCAGCCATCAGCTTAAAGCTTGCCCAACGGGAGCTGATGGCGCGGGAATGGGGCGAGGAGCCGGTATTGCTGCTGGACGATGTGCTGTCCGAGCTTGACCCCGGGCGGCAGGACTTTGTATTAAATAAAATCGTCTCCGGGCAGGTGTTCATCACCTGCTGCGAGCCGGGACGGTTCACCAAACTGGGAAAAACAATTCAGATAGAAAAGGGAAGCATTCGCGAATAATTGAAGCATATCACGCAGGAGGGCATATATGTCTGACGAAACGAAAGTAACACAGGAATACGGCGCGGAGCAGATTCAGGTTCTGGAGGGTCTGGAAGCGGTGCGGAAAAGACCCGGTATGTATATCGGCTCTACCTCCTCCTCCGGTCTGCACCACCTGGTCTATGAGATCGTGGACAACGCCATTGACGAAGCGCTGGCCGGATACTGTAAGCATATTACCGTGACCATCAATCCCGGCAACTCCATCACCGTCACCGACGACGGCCGTGGTATCCCCGTGGACATCCAGCCCCAGACCGGGCGTCCGGCTCTGGAGGTTGTGTACACCGTGCTCCACGCCGGCGGCAAGTTCGGCGGCGGCGGTTATAAGGTCTCCGGCGGCCTGCACGGCGTGGGCGCGTCCGTTGTCAACGCTCTGAGTGAGTGGCTGCGGGTGCGGGTTCACAAAAACGGCAGCATTTACGAAATGAAATTCGCCCGGGGCAGCATCACCCAGGAGATGAAGATCGTCGGCAAAACCGACAAAACCGGCACGGAGGTCACCTTCCAGCCCGACCCGGAGATGTTCGACAGCCTGGTATACGACTATGAGGTGCTCCACGAGCGGATGCGGGAGGAAGCCTTCCTGAACGCGGGTCTGACCATCACCATCACCGACGACCGGGACGATGAAAAGCAGATCAGCGAGACCATGTGCTATGAGGGCGGCATCCGGGAGTTTGCCGTTTGGTGCAACCGGAACAAGACGCCATTGTGCGAGGACGTTATCTATATGAGCGGCAGCAAGGGCGACGCCTCCGCGGAGATCGCCGTGCAGTATAACGACGGCTACAATGAATTTCTGCTGTCCTTCGCCAACGACGTGCGCACGCCGGAGGGCGGTATGCACGAAACTGGCTTCAAGACCGCGCTGACCCGTGTGCTCAACGCCTACGGCGTGAAAAACGGCATCATCAAGGGCGACGACAAGGTTTCCGGCGAGGACTGCCGGGAGGGTATCACCGCCATCATTTCCGTCAAGCTCACCGACGCCCAGTTCGAGGGTCAGACCAAGGCCAAGCTGGGCAACGCCTATATCCGTACTCTGGTCGATCAGGTGGTGAACGACCAGCTGACCACCTATTTTGAGGAGCATCCCGCCATTGCCAAGGCCATTCTGGATAAGGCCATGATGGCCAACCGCGCCCGGGAGGCCGCCCGGAAAGCCCGGGAATCCATCCGCCGCAAGACGGGACTGGAATCCGGCCAAATGCCCGATAAGCTTCAGGACTGCAACGAGCGGGACGCCAGCCTCTGCGAAATTTACATCGTGGAGGGCGACAGCGCAGCCGGCTCCGCCATTCAGGGGCGGGACTCCCGGTTCCAGGCTATTCTCGCCATGTGGGGCAAGATGCTCAACGTGGAAAAGGCCCGGGCGGACAAGATTTACGGCAACGACAAGCTGTATCCCCTGATCGTGGCGCTGGGCGCAGGCATCGGGGACGAATTCGACATTGAAAAGCTGCGGTATCACAAGGTCATCATCATGGCCGATGCGGATGTGGACGGCGCCCATATCCGCACACTGCTGCTGACCTTCTTCTTCCGGTATATGCGGCCGCTGATCGAGCATGGCTACGTCTATTCCGCCGTGCCGCCCCTGTACAAGCTGACCCGGGGCAAGAGCGTGAAGGTCGCCTATTCCGACGATCAGCGGGACGCGATTTCCTCCCAGATGCGCAGCGACAACCCCAACGCCAAGATCGACATTTCCCGGTTCAAGGGTCTTGGCGAAATGGACCCCCACGAGCTGTGGGAGACCACCATGGACCCGGAAAAGCGTTCCCTGCGCCGTATCACCCTGGAAGACGCCCGCCGCGCCGACGAGATTTTCACCGTTCTCATGGGCGAGCAGGTGGAGCCGAGAAAAGACTGGATCGAGCGAAACGCGAGATACGCAGTCAATATTGATATTTGAACTAATTTTTATTAAAACGGTTGAAAACCGTTTTAATAGGCCGTTTTGAAAACGGCCAGCGGCATAGCCGCAGAAAATGTAGTCCATACATTTCTTGCCGCCTTCGGCGGCCATCCATGTCAATGGATGAATAAAATGGTTTTACCATTTTATTAAGAAATCGTATGATCTAGCAATCCTGAACTGGAGGTGCGTTTATGGGACATAACCGCAGTTATAAACCCGAGGATATCCGCTTCCCCGACCAGGTGATCACCCAGTCCAACCTGGTGGACGAAATGGAAAAATCCTATATTGAATATGCCATGTCCGTCATTGTCGGGCGGGCATTGCCGGACGTCCGGGACGGACTGAAGCCCGTTCACCGCCGGATTTTGTACACCATGTACGAAAGCGGCCTGACTTCCGACAAGCCCTTCAAGAAGTCGGCCACCTGCGTCGGCGACGTGCTGGGTAAGTACCATCCCCACGGCGACGCGTCGGTTTACGACGCCATGGTGCGTCTTGCCCAGGACTTTTCCATGCGGTATCTGCTGGTGGACGGCCACGGCAACTTTGGCTCCGTGGACGGTGACCCCCCGGCGGCTTACCGTTACACCGAAGCCCGCTTAAGCAAAATTTCCAACGAAATGCTCCGGGACATCGACAAGGACACCGTGAACTGGGACCCCAACTTCGACGAGACCCGGAAGGAACCCCGTGTACTCCCCTCCCGGTTCCCCAACCTGCTGGTCAACGGTTCCTCCGGTATCGCTGTCGGCATGGCCACCAATATTCCGCCCCACAACCTGGCGGAGGTCATCGACGCCTGCGTGTGCGTGCTGGATGACCCGGAAGCGACTCTCGCCGACCTGATGGAGCATATTTCCGGCCCGGACTTCCCTACCGGCGGCATCATCATGGGACGCAGCGGCATCCGCGCGGCCTATGCCACCGGCCGGGGCAAGGTGGTCGTCCGCGCCCGGACGGAGTTTGAGGAACACGGCAAAGACCGGATGCGGATCATCGTCACCGAGCTTCCCTATCAGGTCAACAAGCGTCAGCTCATCAAGAACATTGCCGAGCAGGTGAAGGACAAGCGCCTGGACGGCATTTCCGACCTTCGGGACGAGACCGACCGCAACGGTATGCGCATTGTCATCGAGCTGAAAAAGGACGCCAACCCCCAGGTCGTGCTGAACAATCTGTTCAAACAGACGGCCTTGCAGTCCAGCTTCGGCATCATCATGCTGGCGCTGGTGGACAATCAGAAGCAGCCGAAAATCCTCTCCCTGCGGCAGATCATCGACGAATATCTCAAGCATCAGGAAGAGGTTCTCACCCGGCGCACCCGGTATGACCTGAAAAAAGCCCAGGAGCGGGCGCATTTGCTGGAAGGTCTGCTCATTGCCCAGGACAACATCGACGAGGTCATTCATATCATCCGCTCGGCCTACGACGACGCCAAGCAGCGTCTGATGGATCGCTTCAAACTGGACGACGTTCAGGCGCAGGCCATTCTGGACATGCGGCTGAAAGCACTCCAGGGTCTTGACCGGGAGAAGCTCCAGAGCGAATACGACGAGCTGGAAGAAAAAATCAAGTATTATCTGGAGCTGCTGGCGGACGAAAAGAAACTCAAGGCGGTTCTGCGCAGCGAGATGATCGAGATCCGGGACAAGTTCGGCGACAAGCGGAAGACCGAGATTCAGGAAATTGAGGACGAGATCGACATCGAAGATCTGATCGAGGAGGAGACCTGCGCCTTCACGTTGTCCAACCAGGGCTACATCAAGAGAATGCCCGTGGACACCTACCGCACCCAGAGCCGTGGCGGCCGGGGCGTCAACGCCCAGAACCTGAAAGAAGAGGATTATGTCAAGAGCCTGACCATTGCGTCCACCCATGACCACATGCTCTTCTTCACCGATCAGGGACGGGTGCATCACCGCAAGGGCTACCAGATTCCCGAGGCAGGCCGCACCGCCCGGGGCACCGCCATCGTCAACGTGCTGCCCCTGAATCCCGGCGAGTCCGTCACCGCCATGGTAATCACCCGGGAGTTTGACGAAAATGAGTTCCTGATGATGGTCACCCGGAAGGGCACCGTCAAGCGGATTCCCTTCGTCTCCCTGAAAACCAACCGCAAGGCGGGCATCCGCGCCATCACCCTGGACGAGGACGACCACCTGATCAGCGTAATCCGCACGAACGGCGACGACGACATCGTGCTTGCCACGGCCTTTGGCTACGCCATCTGCTTTAACGAGAACGACGTGCGGTGCATGGGTCGTGACGCGGCGGGTGTTCGCGGTATTATGTTAACCGACGGGGACTACGTAGTCGGCGCGGAGAAGGCTGAGGAGGGCAAGACCCTGCTCACCGTCACCCGGAACGGCTACGGCAAGCGCACTGCCCTGACGGAGTACCTGCGCACCGGCCCCAACGGGGAAAAGCAGGCCCAGAGCCGGGGCGGCAAGGGTCTTAAGAACTACAACATCACCCCCAAGACCGGCAATGTGGCCGGCTGCCGTGTGGTGGGCGAGAATGACGACGTGATGCTCATCGAAAACGGCGGCGTCATCATCCGCATTCCCGCGTCCTCCATCAACGTCTACAAGCGGGATGTTCAGGGCGTCATCGTCATGCGCATTGACGAGGGCAACCAGGTGGTTTCCCTGGAGCGTGTGGAAAAGATGGACGAGGAAGAATCCGGAGAACAGGCATGAAAACCGTGACCCTGTATACCGACGGCGCCTGTTCCGGCAACCCCGGCCCCGGCGGCTGGGGCGCCATTCTGGAATACAACGGCATCGAAAAGGAGCTTTCCGGCGGGGAGGACAGCACCACCAACAACCGCATGGAGCTGACGGCGGTGATCCGGGGCTTGCAGGCGCTGAAAGAACCCTGCACCGTGGAGCTGTACAGCGACAGCAAGTACGTCATCGACGCCCTGGAAAAGGGCTGGGCGTGGGGCTGGAAAAAGCGGGGCTGGGTCAAGTCCGACAAGAAGCCCGCCCTGAATTCCGACCTCTGGGAAACGCTGCTGACCCTGACCCAGAAGCACGACGTGCATTACCACTGGGTCAAAGGCCACGCGGAAAACCCGAAGAACAACCGCTGCGACGAGCTGGCGGTCAGCGAGTGGAAGAAACGGAAGTAAGGCAGCAGGAGGCAAGCATGTTTTTATCCATCGGCAACGACTTTGCCGTCCGGGACAGGAGCATCATCGGCATTTTTGACCTGGACAATGCCTCCACCTCCAAGCGCACCCGGGAGTTCCTCAGCCGGGCGGAGCGGGAGGGCGAGGTCATCCCCTGCGACGATCTGCCCAAGTCCTTCATTCTGACGGCGGAATACGGCTTTTCCCGGGTGCATCTGACGGCGCTCAACGCCGCAACGCTGGAAAAGCGGTTAAAGTAAATTTCTAACGCAAAAAAGGTGCATCTCCTTTCGGAGATGCACTTTTTTGCAAACTTTTTACTTTGTACCGAAAATCCGGTCGCCGGCGTCGCCCAGGCCGGGGACGATGTAGGCGTGCTCGTTGAGCTTCTCGTCAACGGCGGCCAGGAAGATTTCCACGTCGGGGTGGGCTTCCTGAACGGCCTTGATGCCCTCGGGGCAGCCGATGATGTTCATCATGATGATGTTCCGGCAGCCGTGCTTTTTCAGAAAATCAATGGCGGCAACGGCGCTTCCGCCGGTGGCCAGCATGGGATCGACCACGTAAACCATCCGGTTGGAGATGTCCTCCGGGAGCTTGCAGTAGTATTCCACGGGCTTGTGGGTCTCGGGGTCGCGGTACAGGCCGATGTGGCCGATCTTGGCGGAGGGAATCAGCTCCACCATGTTGTCCACCATGCCGAGACCCGCGCGGAGAACGGGAACGATGGCCAGCTTCTTGCCGGACAGCATCCGGCACTTGGCGGTGGCGACGGGGGTCTGCACCTCCACCTCCCGGGTGGGCAGGCTGCGGGTGGCCTCATAGCACATCAGACCGGCAATTTCGCCGACCAGCTCGCGGAATTCCTTAACGGAGGTCTTCTTGTTGCGCAGGATGGCCAGCTTATGCTGGATCAGGGGATGATCGAGGACGTGTACGTTTGCCATGATATTTCTCCTTCTATTTACAGGGTTGAATGAATCGGCCCCGGATTTATGAATTTATTTGCTCCCGCTCAAGACGCTCCCGTTCCGCCTGACTTAAGCGCAGGTAGTTGGGGGTCAGAGCGGCGCCGTCGCCGGTCTCTCCGGCGGCTTGTTTTTGCGCGGCAAGCAGGGCGACGCCCACGGCGCGCTGGTGCATCCGATGTTCCGGAGGCATAATGAGGTTGGGAATATCCCCGGAAAGGGTCTTGTAAGTCAGGACGCTGCCGTCCCCCACCAGAAACACCGGCTGGGTCAGGGGCGCAAGCTCCTGCTTCAGCTGCTCCAAGGCAATGGCCCGGTCGTCGGTGATCCGTTCGAGGCTGCCGTGGTTGACATAAAACAGCGCATGATACACCTGGCTCCGCCGGGCGTCCATCACGGGGCATACGTAGCCCTGATATGTGCCCAGAGAAAGCGCCATGGCTTCCAGGGTGCTGACGCCGTAGCAGGGCACTTCCCTGCCCCATGCGAAACCCTTTGCGGCGGCAACGCCGATGCGCACGCCGGTAAAGGAGCCGGGGCCTGCGGCCACGGCCACCGCGCTTACATCAGTGACGGTCTTGCCGCACTGGTGCAGCAGATTTTCCGCCATGACCATCAGGGTCTGGCTGTGGGTCAGGCCGGTGTTCTGATAGCTTTCCGCCAGAAGCTTCCCGTCCTCCAGCAGCGCCGCGGAGGCGGCTTTCGCGCTGGTTTCAAAGGCTAAGATCAGCAAGAAAATCCCCTCCCGAAATGGTGATCCGCCGGGTGTTCTCCCCCAGAACGTCGATGGTGACGCTGACCGCGCCCTCCATGGCCTCGGTCACATTCTCACTCCACTCCACGGCGCACACGCCGCCCCGGTCGAGATAGTCCTCCCAGCCGATGTCAAACAAATCGTCGGCGGAGGAAAGACGGTACATATCAAAATGAAACAGAGGGAGCCGCCCGCCCAAGTATTCGTTGACAATGGTATAGGTGGGGCTGGTGACGGCTTCCGTGAAGCCCAGCCCCCGGGCAAGTCCCCGGGTGAAGGCGGTCTTCCCCGCCCCAAGATCGCCCCGGTAGGCAAGAACCGTTCCGGCGGGGATGATTCTGCCCACCGACGCGCCGATTTTTTCCGTTTCCTCCGGGGAGTTTGTGATAAATTCCATGATATTGCTTCCTTATTGATGGGCATTCTTTAGCTTTTCCGCCTGGTCGGCGGTGGCGAGGGCGTTGATGATCTCGTCCAGGTCGCCGTCCATCACCGCGTCAATGCGGTACAGGGTCAGTCCCACCCGATGGTCGGTGACGCGACCCTGGGGGAAATTGTAGGTGCGGATGCGCTCGTTGCGCATGCCCGTTCCCACCTGACTGCGGCGCAGGCCGGTGACTTCGCTGTCCAGACGCTCCTGCTCCATTTCGTAGAGCTTGCTGGCCAGCATCCGCATACATTTTTCCCGGTTCTGGATCTGGCTCCGCTCCTCCTGACAGGCGACCACGATGCCCGTGGGCTTGTGGATCAGCCGCACGGCGGAGGAGGTCTTGTTGATGTGCTGACCGCCCGCGCCGCTGGAACGGAAGACCTGCATTTCAATGTCGGCGGGATTGATCTGCACGTCCACCTCCTCCATCTCCGGCAGAACCGCGACGGTTGCCGTGGAGGTGTGGACGCGGCCGCCGGACTCCGTTTCGGGAACCCGCTGGACACGGTGGACGCCGGACTCATATTTGAGCCTTGAGTATGCGCCCCGTCCGCTGACGATGAAGTCCGCCTCCTTGACGCCGCCAAGCTCCGTTTCGTTCAGGTTCATCAGCTCGATGCGCCAGCCCATTTTTGCGGCGTACATGGAGTACATCCGGAATAAACTGTGGGCAAACAGGGCGCTTTCCTCGCCGCCCACGCCGCCGCGGATTTCCATAATGACGTTTTTTTCGTCATTGGGGTCCTTGGGAAGGAGCAGAATCTGCAATTTTTCGGCCAGGGCTTCCTTCTGCGCCTTGGCGGCGGCGTAGGTTTCCTGGCAAAGCGCCTTCATTTCCGGGTCTGCCATCAGCTCCTGGGCGTCCGCCATGTCCTGCTGCGCCTGATTGTAGGCGTGAAAGGCCTCCACAATGGGCTCCAGGTCATTTTTTTCCCGAAGCAGCTTCGCCGCCTTCTGGGGGTCGGCGTAAAAATCCGGCTGCTCGGATCTGGCGGAAAGCTCCTCGTATTTGTTGCAGATGGCCTGTAGTTTATCCAGCATATAGCTACTCCATTAAAAATTTAAGATATCGGCAAATCTGGCAGCCGGATACGCATTTTCGACTTTTTTCCAGACATACATCCACCTTGTGGGGGAATGTTATTAGGGAAGCTCTGATGGAATCGGCGAGAGCCGACAGCGAGAGATTTTTCTCTAGCCGAAAGTTTCAAAAGCGGAGGAATACTGTATGTATTTCCCGCTTTTGAAACTGCGCGGATAGAGGAAAAGATCCGCTGCTCGGCCGAAGACAATTTCATCAGAGGTTCCCTACAGGACGGAACACATTTAAGACGCAGCTGGCGGTGTCCGTCAGGGAGGTTGTCTCCCGCAGGCGTTGGGCGCCGTCATGGCCGATACGGAAAACGTGGGGCGTCATGGAAAGCAGATTTTCCACCTGCTCCCCTTCCACGGTGAAGGGGAAGCGGATGGGGACGGATTTCACAAGGGTGAAGCCCGGCACGTCCGGGACGGTGTCCTTGGGCTTTTCGATAAGTTGGTCGTAAATGATGGACTTGAGTCCAAGCAAATGGTCTTCCGCCGCCAGCACCTGAAGAAAATACCCCTCCGGCCGCAGAACACGCTTAAATTCCTCCGGCACGGTCAGGGCGAACAGACTGGTGAGAAGGTCACAGGAGTGGTCGGCCACGGGAATGTGGGACGCGGTGGCGCAGAGCCACAGACCGTTCTTGTATTTCCCGGCGGCACAGCGGACAGCCTCCCGGGAGATGTCCATCCCGGTAAGGTGCATTCCAAGAGCATCAGCCAGACGGGCGGAGTAATACCCTTCCCCGCAGCCCACGTCCAGAAGCTCGCCGGAGGGCCTTATCTCATTTGAGTTAACCGTTAACGCTTTTGAGACGGCAATCAGAGCCTCGGCGATGGGGGCGTAGTATCCCGCCTCCAGAAAGGCGCGGCGGGACAGCACCTGTGCCCGGGTGTCCCCCGGATGCAGGGAGTGCTTCTGCTGAACCGTCAGTAGATTCACATAGCCTTGCCGGGCAATGTCGAAACAGTGATGCCCGGCGCAGATGAGAGATTTGTTAAGGGTATTCAGTTTGCTTCCGCAGATCGGGCAAATCAAATCCATTCCGCAACCCTCCATCCTATAGTATACCGCATTTTTGCCATTACGTCAAATCAAAATTGCGGATAAGGGGGCGTTGGGACGGAACAGAAAGAATGACGGAGGTGGTTCCATGCGGCGGTTTTTGGCGGTTCTTGCGATCTTAAGCCTGTTGGTTATCCCCGTGGATGCGGCGGAGACGACAAAATATGTGGCGCTGACCTTTGACGACGGACCCTCCGGGCGGTATACCCGCCGGCTTCTGGACGGCCTGTGGGAGCGGGAGGTGAAGGCCACGTTTCTGCTGTGCGGCTACCGGATCCAGGATTACCCGGACATCACCCGGCGGATTTTCGACGAGGGTCACGAAATCGGCTACCACGGCTACACCCACAACAGCATGGAGCAAATGAGCCGCCGCGCGGTGGCCTCCGAGATCATGGACACCCAGGCGCTGCTGCCCGAGGGATGCGAGCCGGTGTTTCTCCGGCCGCCGGGAGGGTGCTGCAGCGACGCGGTGCGTCAGGTGGCCGAGGCGCGGCGGCTGGCCATCCTCAGCTGGTCGGTAGACCCCCGGGACTGGGCGACCTCCGACACGGCGGCGGTGGAGCGGGCGGTGCTGAAAAACGTGAAGGACGGGGACATCGTCCTGCTCCACGACATGACGGCAAGCTCGGTGCAGGCGGCGCTGGACATTGTGGACGTTCTGAAAAACCAGGGCTACGAGATCGTCACGGTGTCGGCGCTGGTAAAGCTCCGGGGCGTGAAGCTGAAGCCGGGAAAGACCTATACCAGCTTCCCGGCGGAGCTGAAATGAAAGGAACACCCCCTTGGCTCTCCCTTTGGGAGAGCTGTCGCCGTAGGCGACTGAGAGGGCATTGCATCCTGGTTTCCCCTCTCCGTCCTCGCTTTGCTCGGCCACCTCTCCCAAAGGGAGAGGCAAGGGAGATGCGCGCCATTTTTCGTGTCGCGGTACACACCCCTTGGCTCTCCCTTTGGGAGAGCTGTCACCGTAGGCGACTGAGAGGGCTTTGCACCTGGTTTCCCCTCTCCGTCCTCGCTTTGCTCGGCCACCTCTCCCAAAGGGAGAGGCAAGGGAGATGCGCGCCATTTTTCGTGCCGTGGTACCCCCCTTGGCTCTCCCTCCGGGAGAGCTGTCACCGAAGGTGACTGAGAGGGCTTTGCACCTGGTCTCCCTTCTCCGTCCTCGCTGCGCTCGGCCACCTCTCCCAAAGGGAGAGGCAAAGGGTGCTTAAAAAAAACAGACACAGCAGGTTTTCCTACTGTGTCTGTTGACTGCTTGGCGACGGCGCTTACGACGCCTGATTTTCAAAGGCGTTGACTTCGCTGGCGGCTTCCATGGCGAAGTAAGCGCGCAGAACATCCTCAGCCACGGCGGCGAGGGTCGAACCGTGGGCGGCCTTTTCGCCGTAGACGGCTACGGCAACTTCCGGGTCTTCCATGGGGGCGAAGCAGATGAACGCGCCATGGTCAGAGCCGCCGGAGGAGTGCTGGGCGGTACCGGTCTTGCCGCACACTACCACCGGGAAGGTGTCTAAGTCCTTGGGGCCGCCGAAGTGGTTACGGGCGGTACCCTCGCCTCCCGCGATGACCAGACGCATACCCTCAATGTAGGTATTGTAGGTGGTGGAGGCGATTTCCATCTGGCTCATGATCTCGGGAGAATTTTCCTTGATCAGGCTGCTGTAGTCGGAGGCGACCACCCGGCTTAAGAAGGTGGCCTTCATCCGGGTACCCTTGTTCGCTAGGGTGGAGGCGTAGACGCACAGCTGCAGGGGGCTGAAACGGTTCTCGGCCTGTCCGATGGCGGCCAGAATACGGTCGCCGGTGGTGACCTGAGAGTCAACGCCGGTCTCGCCGTAGGCGGCCTTCTTACTGGCCTCATCCGTGACCCAGCCGACCTTTTCCGTCAGCTCGATGCCGGTGGGAACGCCCAGGCCCAGGCCGTTGGCGGTCTTGTTCAGATAGTCGATGGACAGACGGTCGCCCAGCTCGTAGAAGAAGTAGTTGCAGGACACCTCCAGCGCCCGCTGAGCGGTCAGCTCACCGTGGGTCACGCCGGGGTTGGACTTATAGATCAGACACATGGGAGAGAAGCCCGCGTACTTGGTGAAAACACCCTTATCCTGAATGATCTCGCCGGGGAGGTACAGGAATCTGCCGAAATATTCACTCTTCGGGTTTGTACTGCGGTTTTCCATGGCGGCGATAAGGGTGCACATCTTGAAGGTGGAGCCGGGGGCGTAGTTGGCGCCGAAGGCGCGGTTGAAGAAGGGCTTGAGGGGGTCGGCCTCGATCTCCGCCCAGTCCTGGTTCATGGTGGCGAGATTGTAGGTGGGATAGCTGGCACAGGCCAGAATCTCGCCGGTCTTGACCTTCATGACGATGACCGCCGCGCCCTCCGCGTCCAGGCCGTTACTCTCATCCTTGGAGGTGTTCTTCTCCGGGTCGGTCAGCTCCTTCATGATGTTGGCAAGAGAGTCCTCGGCGATGCCCTGAAGCTCCAAGTCAATGGTGGTCTCCACGTTGTTTCCGGCGATGGGGGTGTAGACCTCGCCGGTTTTCTGATTCACGCGCCAGAACTGCTCGACGATGGTGCCGTCCTTGGAAACCACGTCCACGCGCTGACCGTCGATGCCGTGGAGGTATTCCTCGAAGGCTTCCTCAAAGCCGGACTGGCCGATGTAGGCGTCCATGGAGTAGCCTTCCTTCTCGTATTTTTCCCAGTCGGCGGCGTCCATGCCGCCCATGTAGCCTAAGATGTGGGCGCCGTATTTGGTATGATATTCCCGGACGGTGGAGGATTCCACCATCAGACCGGGGATGTTCAGCTCCAGAATGGCGGACAGATTCTCGTCGGAGATGTCCTGAATAAAGGTGTAGGTAGGCAGCTTGGAAATACCCCGAAGATCAAATTCGTAGCGCATACCGATGACGGCGCGGGCGTCCTCGTCCGACCAGCCCTCGGGGATTTTATAGCGTCCCCGCAGCTTTTCAATGAGCAGCGGCGCGGTGATGTCCGAGTCCAGCGACCGGTCAACCATGAAGCTCTGGAAGTGGTTCTGCCAGGAGGTGGCAAAATCGTTCAGAGTATACTCAAAGGGGCGGGTCTTGCTCACGGGGAAATGGTCGTTATAGCTGAGATTCAGCTCCCGGCATTTCTGCACAAGGGAGTACAGCGCCTCGTTGGTCTGGCCGTAGGACTCGATAACGTAGTGGTTGAACACCAGATTATAGCTGGCCCGGTTGCCCACCAGGACGTTGCCGTTGCGGTCAAGGATATCACCACGGGCGGCACGGACGGTGGTAACGGTGGTGTATTTTGCGATGTTGTCGGTGTTGCCGTTTGTCTCGATGATCTGAAGGTCAAAAAGCTTCACGGCGAACAGCGCCAGAATCGAACAGAACAAAATCAGAAGCAGGATAGCGCGAAATCGGCTTATTCTTTCCATGTGGTTCCTCCAATAAGACCAATTTTATTGATGAGCGGGTACAGCAAAATCATGACGCCGAAGCTGTAGGCGGCGGTGAACAGGAAGGAAAAGACCCGATCCCACCGTGTCAGCCCCAGACCGATGCCCACGATGAACAGCCCCATCTCATAAATCGTCAGCGCAATGCCGGCGCAGATGACAATGGACGCTTTGGTGCGCCTGAGATAAGCCTGCCGCAGCAGCGTGGCGACGATGCCGACGGCGCACAGAAGCCCAACGCAGTAAGGCCCCGGCGCGGAGCCGGAAAAATAGTAAATGGTGGACGCAAACAGGACAAACAGGCTCCCCACATCCACGCCCTCGATGACCGTGATCAGCAGGATATACACCGCCGGCAAATCGGCGGTTGCGCCGAAAATGCTGACCCGGCCCATGATGACGTCCTGAATGGTCAGAAGCAGGATCCCCGTGAGCACGTACAGCGTCCATTTCAGGATCCGCTGCTTTTGCAGCTGGGTCAGATGGAACAGCTGGGAGAGGCTCCATTGCCGGGGGTCGGGCTTGAATTCCGATTGCTTTGACAGCTTTTTTCTTGCCATGGCGTGTCCTCAGCCCACGGGGGTGGTCGCCTGGGTGGCGGCGGTTTCGGAAGGGGCGGTTTCGGAAGGGGCGGTGGCGGTTTCGGAGTCCGTGGCGGTGACGGGGGTGATTGCGACCTCGGTGGTGTACTGGGTGATGATGAAGACCTGCTCCAAAGAGTTAATGTCCGCGGCGGGGTCAAGGAGGGCGAACTTGGCAACGCCCGTTTCCTCATAGCCTGCGTCCACCACGGAGCCGATGATCAGACCCCGGGGATACACCGTGGAACCGGAGGTCACCACCTGGTCTTTGTTGCGGATGATGGATTCGGAGGGCAGATAGTTCATCTGAAGCAGGGTATCGTTGCCGCTGACGTAGCCGCCCTTGACCATGCCGTTATAGCCGGAGGTGGAAATGGTGCCGGAAATTTCCAGGGTGGAGTCCAGAACGGTCTTGACGACGGCGTAGTTCACGCCCACCTCCGTCACCAGACCCACCACTTCGCCGTTGGCGGTGATGGCACACAGGTTCTCCCGGATGCCCGCATTGGTGCCGCGGTTGATGGTAAAGGTGCTTTCCCAATCGGAAGAACTCCAGCCGATGATATAGGCGTCCACCAGCTTGTAGTCCTCGTTGGTGGCCTTCAGCTCCAGGAGCTTGCGCAGACGCTCGTTTTCACGGGAAACGGAGTCGGCCTGACGGGCGACGTCCTCCATCTGGGCGATGCGTTCCTCCAGCACCTTGTTTTCCGCGTCCAGAGCCTCGTAGCGGAACATATAGCTGTAGTATTTTTCCGCCGTGTTGGTCAGGGTGGTGCCTGCGGTGCGGAAGGGGGCGAGAACGCCCTGCACGATCACGCTGGGAAGACTCTGGTTGGAAATGCCGCTGTAGATGGCCAGCGCCGCCGTCAGCAGCGCGGCGATCACCAGAATGATCTTCACCTTGGTACTGAATAGATTTCTCATAAGGTATCCTCCATCACTTCCGGCGCTGTGCGGCAAAGGGTCTCATACAGCCGGCACACGGGAAGTCCCATTACATTATAATAGTCGCCCTCCAGCTTTTCGCAGAACAGCGCCGCACCGCCCTGAATGCCGTAAGAGCCGGCCTTGTCCATGGGCTCGCCGCTTTGGACGTATTTCAGAATCTCCTTCTCGCTGAGGGGGCGGAAATGCAGGCTCGTCACCTCGGTGAAGGTCTCGACCCTGTCCCCGCACAGAACGGTACAGCCGGTCATCACCTGATGATCCCGCCCGGAGAGAAGCCGGAGCATAGATGCCGCTTCCGCCTCACTGTGGGGCTTGCCCAGCACCTTTCCCTGACAGACCACGATGGTGTCCGCGGCGATGACGATGTCGCCTTCTTCCCGGCGGACGGCCAGCGCCTTTGACCGGCTGACCCGGGCGACCTCGTCAAAGGGCGGCTTTCCGGGGTCCATGGTTTCGTCGATATCCGCCGCCCGGACGGTGAAGGGTAGATGGAAGAGGGACAGAAGCGCCTTTCGCCGTGGCGAGGCGGAAGCGAGAATGAGCTGCATAAGGTTCTCCTTTCGATGCGGAGGGATTTTATTCCACACCCCGTAAGTACAGTCCCCGGGTACATGCGCCGGGGTCGAGGGGCTCGGGGTTCATGTAATCGTTCAGCACGCGGTCAACCTCCTTGGAATTTTCCGTGGTGAAGTACAGCCGCGTCGCCCATAAGCCCAGCTTGGCAAGATCGTCCTGACGGTCGAGCCAGCTCAGCTTCTTGCCGTTGAGCAGCACGCTGCGGCAGCTGTCGCCGTCCCGGATGACCGGGAACTCCGCGCCGGTCTTGTCGATCAGGCGGGTGGCTTTCAGATGGCAGGTGCATTCGTTGGCCTTGTTGTGAATGAGACAGTGCTCCGTCACCATCAGGGGCAGCCGCCCGTAGGCGATCAGCTCGGCGTTTACCGCCTTGCTCATGTCCCGTATCTGGGGCAGGGTCATTTCAAAGCTCACCGTGGCGGAGACCATTTCCAGGGAACGCATGACGTTCATGGAGGCGGAGTTGAAGATATTCAGGCCGAAATCCCCGTGAACCCGCATTCCCGCCTCCCGCACGGGGGCAATCAGGCCGAGATTGCCCACCAGCGCGTCCCGGACGCCGGCGGCGCGGAGGACGTCCAGACCCTTTTTGATCCGGGGCAGCTCTCCGTCGTGGACGATTCTGGGCAGCACCGCCGCCAGCCGTCCCCGCTGCACCAGCCGGGCGCAAAGCTCCCCGTCGGCAAGTAATATGTGGATGGGAACGTACAGCATGGTGGTTTCCAGATCCAGAAGCATGGGGGTCAGCTGCTCCCGTGACGTTACCTGAACGGTCAGGCCGGGCAGACCCGTTTCGCCCTTGAATTGCGGCACGGGCTTGGGCTTGCGCAGCACCTGCTCCTCCCGCCGGGCGCGGATGGCGGTGAGCTGATTCAGCACGTCCCGGCGCATGGCGTTGATGGCGGAGGCGGAGATGATGAGACCGGGATCCACCCGGGTGCGCACCTCCACGCACCGGTAGGGCGTGCCGCCGGTTTTGGAGACACGCTGGGCGAGCATCGCCCCGGTGATGGAGATATTCTGGGCGCGTTCCGGCACGGGGCCGTCGGAGCGGCATGTCCGCCCCTCCGGGTCGGTGGCGATGACGCAGCTGCCGTCCACGGTGACCATGGCCTGGAAGCGGACGTCCACAAGGGGGGTCTCCCCTGCTTCGTAGGATTGCCGCGCGGCCTGGAGCCACTGGGGATCGTCGGCGGTTTCCTGACGGACGCCGAACATTTTGGTATCAATACGGCCGGTATAGTAGCCGTCGGTGAAGCCCTGACGGTTGAAGGCGGTATACAGGGCGTCCATCATGGGCTTGGTGACGGTCATCTCGTCCAGCGCCTTGCGATAGACGGCGGTGACGGTGGCCACGTACTCCGCCCGCTTCATCCGGCCTTCCAGCTTCAGGGAAACCACGCCCATTTCCTGCAATTCCCGCAGATAGGGAATCAGACAGTTGTCCTTCAGGCTCAGGGGGTATTTTTCCTGCCAGTGGGTGTAGCCGTAGCTCTGGCGGCAGGGCTGGGCGCAGCGACCCCGGTTGCCGGAGCGGCCGCCGATCATGGCGGACATGTAGCACTGGCCGGAATAGCACATGCACAGCGCGCCATGGACGAAAACTTCAATCTCAATGGGAGAATTGGCGCAGATGTAGCGGATTTCCTCCCGGCTCAGCTCCCGGCTGAGAACGACCCGCTTCATGCCCATGGCGGCGCACAGCAGCACGCCGGGCAGAGAATGGACGGTCATCTGGGTGCTGCCGTGGATGGGAACGCCGGGGGCGATCTGCCGGCACAGCTGCACCACGCCCAAGTCCTGAACGATAAAGGCGTCGATATTATTTTGTGCCGCGTGGCGGATCAGCTCCCCCGCCTCCGTCATCTCCCGGTCGGAGACGAGGGTATTGAGGGTCAGGTGAACCTGCACGCCCCGGACATGGCAGTATTTAATGGCCTCCACCAGCGTCTGGGGAGTAAAGTTTTTCGCGCTCTGCCGCGCGTTGAATGCGCCGCAGCCGAGGTAGACGGCGGAAGCGCCGTTCTGAACGGCCGCGCGCAGAGCCTCCATTGACCCGGCGGGCGCCAATAATTCCAGCATAAGCTCTCTCTCCAAAAATCGGTTTCGGGGCAGACCCCCGCACAATACTGTATCGTACAGTATAGCACAAAGAAACGAAAACTTCCACCCCCGGAGGGAGAATTCAAGAAAAATTCAAGGGTATTTCACATTCCAAGCGCTTTTCCCGGGGCAAACCCGGGGAGAGATTTCCAAATTCGCCCCAATTTCCCGAAATGTTCAAGAATAATTCAAAAACGACCTATTGACTTTTTTGGCACTCTGCGGTATAGTGTGCTTAGCACTCAAAGAGATGGAGTGCTAAAGACAAAAGGAAAAGGAGGAATACGATGGAACTGACTGAGCGGAAAAAGAAGGTTCTGCGGTCGGTGGTGGATTTGTATATCCGCACGGCGGAGCCGGTGGGCTCCAAGGCCATTACCGAGCTGCCGGACATGAAGTATTCCTCCGCGACCATCCGCAACGAAATGGCGGAGCTGACCACCATGGGTTATCTGGAGCAGCCCCACACCAGCGCGGGGCGCATCCCCTCCGCCGCCGGTTACCGGCTGTACGTTGACGAGCTGATGATGGATTACCGCCTGTCCATCGACGAAACAAAGTCCATCAGCAGCGCCATTGAGGAAAAGATGCAGCGGGTGGATAAAATGGTGGAAAAGGTGGCAAAGCTGGTATCCCAGGCCACCGACCTTCCCGCCATCTCCGCCGCGTCCCGGCAGGGCAGCGCCTGCGTCAAGCGGTTCGACCTGATCCTGGCCGGACAGGGAAGCTTCATTCTGGTGCTGATGCTGGGCGGCGAGCAGGTGGTGAACAAGCTCATCAAGCTGCCCCTGAATGTGGGCGAAACGGATTTGAAGCTCCTCAGCGCGGTGCTGAACGCCAGCATGACGGACATTCCCCTTGATGGTTTCACCGCCGAGCTGATGGAAAAGGTCATGCGGTCGGCGGGCGCCGCGGCAAGTCTGGTGCCGGTGATTCTGGATTTCACCCAGGAGACGCTGAAAAACAGCGATTCCACCAGCGTGGCCGTCACCGGTCAGGCAAGGCTGTTGAGCCTGCCGGAGTACCGGGACGTGGACAAAGCCCAGCGGGTGATGGATTCCATCGACGAAGAGGCGCTGGCAAACCTTCCCGCCGTCATGGAGGGCGCGAGCGGCACCAAGGTGCTGGTAGGCCCCGAAAACGTGGCGGATGAGCTGAAGGACACCTCCGTCGTGATGACCAAGTTTGACATCGGCGACGGAATGCAGGGCATGATCGGCGTGGTCGGCCCCACCCGAATGGATTACGCCAAGGTGACGGCGCGCCTGAGCTACTTTGCCGAGAGCCTGAGCAAGATGTTCGGCAAGCCCGAGCAGCCCCAGCAGCCAAAGCTGCCGGAGCCGCCGAAAGAATAGAGTAAATCAGGCAGGGCTGGGGAAAATCCCCGAACCGCAAAAGCGGAGATTTTCCCCCACCCTGCAAATGGACAGGAGGTCACAGACGTGGCAAAAAAGGAAACAGAAGAAGTAAAGAAGAAAGCCCCGGAGGAAACCCCACAGGAAGCTGTGGAGGAGACCCCGAAGGAGCAGGCGCCCGAGGAACCGGAGCTGCCGCAGGCGGATCCCTGGGAGGAAAAATACAATTCCGAGCACGACGCCCGGCTGCGTCTGGCAGCGGAATATGACAATTTCCGCAAGCGCACCACGAAAGAAAAGGAGCAGTCCTACGGCAACGGCAAGGCCGACGCCGTAACGAAGATGCTTCCCATCTACGACAATCTGGAGCGCGCCCTGAACCAGCCCACGGAAGACGCCGCCTACAAAAAGGGCGTGGAGCTGACCATGACGGAGCTGCTGAAGATTCTGAATGGTCTCGGCGTGGAGGTTTTCGGCGAGGTGGGCGACACCTTCGACCCGAATCTGCACAACGCCGTGATGCATCTGGACAGCGAGGAGCATGACGAAAACGTCATCACGCAGGTGTTCCAGAAGGGCTTCAAAATGGGCGATAAGATCGTCCGGTTCGCCATGGTGCAGGTGGCAAACTAAAAACGTAAACAATTTAGCTTTAATATATTAGGAGGAAAACATTATGTCTAAGATTATCGGTATCGACCTTGGTACTACCAATTCCTGTGTTGCCGTTCTGGAAGGCGGCGAGCCTGTTGTCATCGCCAACGCCGAAGGCAACCGTACTACCCCCTCTGTTGTGGCATTTTCCAAGACCGGCGAGCGTATGGTCGGTCAGGTGGCAAAGCGTCAGGCCGTGACCAACGCCGACCGCACCGTCTCTTCCATCAAGCGTCACATGGGCGAGAATTATCACGTCACCATCGACGGCAAGGGCTACACCCCCCAGGAGATCAGCGCCATGATTTTGCAGAAGCTGAAGGCGGACGCCGAGGCTTATCTGGGTCAGAGCGTCACCGAAGCCGTCATCACCGTCCCCGCTTACTTCTCCGACGCTCAGCGTCAGGCGACGAAGGACGCCGGTAAGATCGCGGGTCTGGACGTGAAGCGTATCATCAACGAGCCTACCGCAGCCGCTCTGGCTTACGGCCTCGACAAGGAATCCGAGCAGAAGATCATGGTTTACGACCTGGGCGGCGGCACCTTTGATGTGTCCATCCTGGACATCGGCGACGGCGTCATCGAGGTTCTGGCCACTGCCGGCGACACCCATCTGGGCGGCGACGACTTCGACCAGAGAATCATGGATTACCTGGTTGGCGAGTTCAAGAAGGCCGAGGGCATCGATCTGTCCAAGGATAAGGTCGCCATGCAGCGTCTGAAGGAAGCTGCCGAGAAGGCCAAGATCGAGCTGTCCGGCGTGACTTCCACCAACATCAACCTGCCCTATATCACCGCCGACGCCACCGGCCCCAAGCACCTGGACGTGACCCTGACCCGGGCAAAGTTCAACGAGCTGACCGCCGATCTGGTGGAGCGCACCATGAAGCCCGTCCGTCAGGCCATGTCCGACGCGGGGCTGAGCGCTTCCGACATTCACAAGGTGCTGCTGGTTGGCGGCTCCACCCGTATCCCCGCCGTGCAGGATGCCGTGAAGACCATCACCGGCAAGGAAGGCTTCAAGGGCATCAACCCCGACGAGTGCGTGGCCGTTGGCGCTGCCATTCAGGGCGGCGTGCTCACCGGCGACGTGCAGGATATCCTGCTGCTGGATGTCACCCCCCTGTCTCTGGGCATTGAGACCATGGGCGGCGTGTTCACCCGTCTGATCGACCGGAACACCACCATCCCCACCCACAAGAGCCAGATTTTCTCCACCGCCGCGGACGGCCAGACCTCCGTTGAGGTTCATGTCCTCCAGGGCGAGCGGGAAATGGCGGCTTACAATAAGACCCTGGGTCGCTTCCAGCTCACCGGCATTGCTCCCGCACCCCGGGGCGTGCCTCAGATCGAGGTTTCCTTCGACATCGACGCCAACGGCATCGTGAAGGTCTCCGCCAAGGATCTGGGTACCGGCAAGGAGCAGAACATCTCCATCACCGCTTCCACCAACCTGAGCAAGGAAGACATCGACAAGGCCGTTCACGAGGCCGAGCAGTACGCCGCCGAGGATAAGGCCCGCAAGGACGAAGTGGACACCCACAACGCCGCCGACCAGACCGTCTACCAGACCGAGAAGACCCTGAACGAGCTGGGCGACAAGATCGACGCTTCCGAGAAGGCCTCCATCCAGTCCGCCATTGACCATCTGAAGGAAGTCAACAAGGGCACCGACATCGAGGCCATCAAGAAGGCCACCGAGGAAGTCCAGCAGGCGTTCTACAAGGTTTCCGAGAAGCTGTACCAGCAGGCGAACCCCCAGGGCGGCGCGCAGCCCGGCGGCAACACCCAGAAGCCCGGCGACGACGGTGTGGTTGACGCCGACTACGAAAGCGTAGACTAATCAATCAGCCTAAGGGGCGGCAAACGCCGCCCCTTATCGGCGTATTTTCCCGAGTTGGCAGTTGAAAGTTGACAGCAGCAAAGGTTGCTGCATTTTATCCATCGCTGTCAGCTGTCCACTGTCAACTGTGATGAGGTGAATTGAGTATGGCAGATTCCAAAAGAGATTACTATGAGGTGCTGGGTGTTAATAAGGACGCCAGCGCCGACGACATAAAGAAGGCCTACCGCAAGGCCGCCATGAAGTACCACCCCGACCGCAACCCCGGCGACAAGACCGCCGAGGAAAAGTTCAAGGAGGCCGGAGAAGCCTACGAGGTGTTGTCCGATGCCGACAAGCGGGCGCGGTATGACCAGTACGGCTTTGCCGGGGTTGACCCCAACTTCGGTGCAGGCGGCGCGGGCTACGGCGGTGCCGGCTTTGGCGGCTCCGGATTCGGCGGGTTTGACGGCTTCGGCGACCTGGGAGACATTTTCGGCGAGTTCTTCGGCGGCGGCCGCAGCCGCGGCTCCCAGCAGAATGCGTCCCGCCGGGGCGAAAACGTCATGGCGCGGCTGGAGCTGACCTTCGAGGAAGCGGCCTTCGGCTGCGAAAAAGAGGTTGCCGCCCAGCGGATTGAGAACTGCCCCAACTGTAAGGGTACGGGCAGCGCCGACGGCGTGATCGAAACGTGCAGCCAGTGCCACGGCACCGGCCAGGTGCGTTCCGTGCAGAATTTTATGGGGATGCAGATGCAGTCCACCACCACCTGTCCCACCTGCGGCGGCCGGGGCAAGGTCATCAAGAACCCCTGCACCACCTGCCGGGGCAAGGGCAAGGTGCGCAAGACCAACCGGGTCAAGGTGAAGATTCCCGCCGGCGTGGATGCCGGACAGAGCGTCCGTGTCCGGGGCGAGGGCTGCGTTGGCGTGGGCGGCGGCCCGAACGGCGACCTGCTGGTGGAAATTTCCATCCGGCGGCACCCGATCTTCACCCGCAGCGGGACGGATGTCCTGTGCGAAGTTCCCATCACCTTCACCCAGGCGGCCTTGGGTGCCACCATTCAGGTGCCGACCCTGGACGGCAAGGTGGACTATGAAATTCCCGAAGGAACCCAGACCGGAAGGGAGTTCATTCTGCGGGAGAAGGGCATTCCCGAGGTAGGCAACACCCGCCGCCGGGGCAACGAGCGCTTCACGGTGGTGGTAGAGACCCCCACCAGACTGACGAAGGAGCAGAAAGACCTCCTGCGCCAGCTGGACGGCAGCGTGGATCAGTCCCCCAAAAGGAAGAAATTTCTCAACAATCTGAAAGACTTCTTTGGATAACAAAAAAAGGCAGGACAGCCACTTGCGGCTGCCCTGCCTTTTGTGTATAATGGGAGAAAGATTTTCCAAAAAGGAGGCTTCCACTATGAAACGCGAGGACTACATCAGCTGGGACGAATATTTTATGGGCATCGCCATGCTTGCGGCCAAGCGCAGCAAGGATCCCAACACCCAGGTCGGCGCCTGCATCGTCTCCCAGGATAACATCATCATCTCCACCGGCTACAACGGGATGCCCAAGGGCTGTTCCGACGACGAGTACCCTTGGGCGCGGGACGGCGAGCAGACCAAGTACCCCTACGTCGTCCACGCGGAGCTGAACGCCGTGCTCAACGCCAACGGCCGGGATTTGCGGGGCAGCAAGCTGTACGTGGCGCTGTTCCCCTGCAACGAGTGCGCCAAGGCCATCATCCAGAGCGGCGTGAAGGAGGTCTACTACCTCTCGGACAAATACGCGGACAGCTTAGCGACCATGGCGTCCAAGCGGATGATGGATTCCGCCGGCGTCCGGTATATCCAAATGCGCACCGGGATCAAGTCCATTACGCTGGATTTTACTCCGGAGGAAGAGAAGAACTGACACTGGGAAAATAAGGCCCCCGGCTGCCATATGGCAGCCGGAGACGTTTGCTTATTTTGCATCCCGCGGGGGAGTCTTTGGCTTTCCCGGCTTGCGGCGGTACTCGCCCTTGGCGTCGAAGTTTGCCATGGCGGTGAGGTTGATGGCAAGGGTGGCGATCAGAAGAAGAACCGCTTCCCATATAAGGCAGTTTACCGCGTTCCACACCATGTCCATCGTGTCCATGCGGCCGTAGCCGCCGGTGATGATGGCCATGATCACGGTGAGAATCAGACCCAGCCCGCCGAGGCATACCCCCGCAAGCCGCTGGGTGAACCGCCAGGCGCGGACGCTGCCCATGCCGAAATAGCAGCGGTAGCCGAAGTAGTAGTTGGCTTCCTTCGGCGCGAGAAACAGATACGCCAGCCCCAGAATCAGCGTAATAATCGGGCCGATCATCACGGCGACCCGGCACACGCCCACCAGGCTCCCGAAAACCTTGCTCAGGTCAGGCAGCAGCGAGGCGGGGTCAAAGCCGTCCATCACGCTTTTGATGGAGGCAATGTCCAGGGTGCTTTCCGTGGCGGCGGTGATTTCAGTTGGGATTGTGCTCATTATTTTTCCTCCAGGAATTTGCTGATCTCCCGCATAAAGCTGCCCGCATCCTGGAACCGGTGGTAGATGGAGGCAAAGCGGATGTAGGCCACCTCGTCCAGGGGCTTCAGGCGCTCCATGACCATCTCGCCGATCTTGTCGGTGCTGATCTCCCGCTCCAGGGTGTTCTGGATGGTCTGCTCGATCTCGGTGGTGATGCGGTCGAGGTCCGTGACGTCCACTTTCCGCTTGTCAAAGGCGCGGATCATGGAATTGAGAATCTTGTTGCGGTCGAAGCTCTGACGGGAGCCGTCCCGCTTCACAACGATGATGGGCAGGCTCTCCACAATCTCATAGGTGGTGAACCGGCGCTGGCAGCCCATACACTCCCGGCGGCGGCGGATGCTCAGACCGTCCTCCGAGTGGCGGGAATCCACGACCTTGCTTTCCTGGTCGCCGCAAAACGGACATTTCATGGGAAAAACACTCCCTTTTCTGGGGTGTATCTGAAAGCTGTCAAAACGCCCAAGCAGCGGCTCTTTTTGCCCTGTGCCGCACCATTTTTACAGCAAGTATTCCCGCGGAAAAATGGCTTGCACATGGCAAAAATCCCTCGCTGTTGGTCATTTTGCCGGTTTTTGGATACACCCGAATATTATTCAGGATATTATAGCAGATATTAGCAGAACTGTCCAGTTTTTTTTCATCGGCGGGGTTCGACGGGATTTGCTGTTGCCTTTTGCGCCGGTTTCGGTTAAAATGGGGACAACAAACTATCCGCAAAGGAGAACGAAATGTCTAAGAAAACGCTGCTTGCCCTGTGGGGCGGTTTGTTTATTTTGTGCGCGGGGCTGGGATTTATCCCCGGCTTTTCCCGGAATGTCAGCGCCGGGGCGCAGGCCGTGCTGACGGTGCTGTCCGTGGCGTTTTTCGCGCCGCCTGCATACCTGCTTTATGCCGCAAAGAAGGAAAAGGACGCGCATACGCTGAAGCTGGTGCGCGGCATTTCGCTGCTGTCCCTGGGACTGACGCTGCTGGCGCTGGTGCTGAACGTGCTGTCCGCCATGGGGACGGTGACCATGGGAAACGCACTGTTCGGCGTGCTGATCGTGGTGTCCAGCCCCATGGTTTGCAGCGGCTATTGGGCGCTGAGCCTGTTCCTGTGGGCATGCCTTCTGATGGTCAGCCACTCGCTGGTGAAGAAGGTTCTTAACTGAATCTTTACCACATATTGTGGATAAGGCTGGTATTATACCGCAATATGTAGTGTATTAACTCAAAAAAGGTAAAATGTCGAAAAATGGCTGTGCTATATTCCCGAATGGATAAAGGAACCTCTGATACAAACGGCAGATCGTTGACAGCTGGTTGAACACTATCCGCAGCCAAGCCGGCGATGATTTTTCGGGGGTTCCGGGAGGAAACTCTGAAAAATCGGGAGGGCTTGGTATGATAAGGAAAATGGTAGCCAGAGGGCTGCTGTCAGTTATGTTGGCGGCAGCTCTCTTTTCATTGTTCCGGCTGCCCGTGGAAGCGGAAACGGTGTACCGGGAGATCACCGGTACGGAGGAACTCACCGACGGACGGTATGTGCTGATAACGCCCCAGGACATCGCGCCGGGAACGCTGGCGGAAGAGGAGGGCGTGATTTCAGCGGTGGCACTCACCGCCGTCGGCGACACGGTCACGGATACCGCCGGCGGGGAATGGGACTTGACCGTCACGGAAAACGGGGTCATTCTGACGGACGCCCACGGCGTGTCCGTCGCACCCACGGAGGACGGCGCAAGCGGCATCACCGCAGGGGCATATGAATGGCAGGTTTTCTGGGAGGACGGATGCTTTTTCTTTCGCGGTTTCAGTGGGGAGGAGCCGGTGACGCTGGTTTCCGATCTGCTTTCTGATTATGCCTTCCGCGCCTGTATGGATGTGGATATTGCGGATGCCGCGGATTTCTACTTCGGCGGCTTTACGCTGTATCGCTGCACGGAGGTGCAGGACGACGAACCCGGACAGGACAACCCGGGTCAAGACGACCCCGGACAGGTTAATCCGGGGCAAGACAAACCAGGGCAGGGCAATCCGGGGCAAAATGACCCCGGACAGGACGCCCCGGGTCAAGACGAACACGGACAGGATAATCCGGGTCAAGACAAACCCGGACAGGACGACCCGAAGCCGGAGGAACCGAAACCGGGAGAAGCTGTGAAAACATCACCCAAGGTGATCGTTTCGCCGGAGGACGGCGAGATCGGCGCCGGGGAGGAGATCACCCTGACCTGTGAGGGGGAAAGCGCCAAGATTTATTTCGCGGTCTCCGCCGACGGGGTGAATTATCAGCCCGATATGCCGTATACTGCCCCGATTTGCTTTGAGAAGGGCTTCGCCGCGGCGTACCTCAAGGCCTATTCCAAGGCGGAGGGCTGCGAACCCGGCGAGGTGACCCAAGCCGTTTTCACGGAGAAATTCACCCCGGATTGGAACGTATACTTTGGTCAGCTCCACGCCCACACCAACCTTTCCGACGGCACCGGGAGCGTGGAGGAAGCCTTTGACTATGCGGCAAAGGTGGAAAATCTGGACTTTTTCGCCGTCACCGACCACAGCGATTCCTTTGATAACGCCGACGCAGGCGAAATCGCCAAGGACGGCGCGGGCATCAGCACCGGCTGGGCGGCGGGAAAACAGGCGGCGGCGTCCGTGACGAACGAGGACTTTGTGGGGCTGTTCGGCTTTGAGATGACCTGGCCGGAGGACAAGAAGCTGGGGCATATCTCCACCTTCAATACCCCCGGCTGGCAGACCCGGGATCAGGAAGATTTTGAAAACGTGCCAACGGCGCTGGATACTTACTACAAGGCGCTGACCACCGTCCCCGGCTCCGTCAGCCAGTTCAACCACCCGGACATCATCCACGGGGATTTCGAGCGGTTCGACCACTACAGCCCCGAGTATGACGAGGCAATCTCCCTGCTGGAAATCGCCGGGGAGGACGGCGCGGTGGACTGCGAATATTATCATCTGGCGCTGGACAAGGGCTGGCACGTGGCGCCCACCAACAACCAGAATAACCATAACGGGCAGTGGGGCGACGCGAGCCGTGCGCGCACCGTGATTCTGGCAGAGACGCTGACGGAGGAAGCGCTGTACGACGCCATGAAGGACCGCCGGGTCTACGCCACCCAGGACAGCGACCTCACCGTTTATTATACGCTGAACGGCGCGGTCATGGGCAGCATCCTCCCCAAATCGGAGGAAGCGGAAATCACCGTTTTCCTGAGCGACCCCACGGACGAGGCCATCGGCAATGTGGAGGTGGTGGCCGACGGCGGGGAAGTGATTGACAGCGCCTATGTCGGAACGCCTGCGAAAGTGCTAGAGCTGTCCGTCCCCGGCGGATACAGCTATTATTATCTCCGCGTCACCCAGCCGGATGGGGACGTGGCCATAACCGCGCCCGTATGGATGGACGGGTATGACGATATTGGCATTGACAGCTTCACATCGGACACCCTCACCCCTGTCCGGGACGAGGAAATCAAGCTGACGGTGACGCTGTATAACGACGAGCCGGTGGATTTCCTCGTGGAATCCCTGAAGCTTTATGCCGACGGAAAAGAGGTTTGCGCCGTCTCCGACCCGGGGACAGCGGCGGGCATGGGGACGCTGAGCCATACCTTTTCTTACGCCCATCCGGAACTGGGGGTGACGGAGCTTCGGGTCGTAGCGACCGGCAGCGTAAACGGGGAAAAGCGCACCTACGAAAAAACGCTGAGCCTGAGCTTCCATGTTCCGGAGCAGCACATTGTCGTGGACGATTCCCACGGCAAATCCGGCTTAGAGCAGCTGAATCGGCTGGCTGCCATTGCGGCGCAGGCGAAGATAACGGTTAAGCCTTTCTCGGAGAAAAACCCGAAAAACGGAGATATTCTGCTGATAACCGCCCCGGCGGAGCCGTTTGACGAGGCATTTGTGGAGAAAGTCAGGTCGTTTGCCGAAAACGGCGGCACGGTCATTCTCTGCGGCCAGTCGGATTTGGGCGACCTGAGCGGCCTGCACACCTCCGGCGAGCTGAACAGGCTGCTGGAAGCCATGGGCGCGACGATGCGACTGAACGACGACACCGCGTGGGACAAGGAAAACAATAGCGGTACGCCCGACGCGGTATCCGCCAATGTGTTCAACCCTGGCGGCGATTTGACAAAATCTCTGAAACCCGAGCAGACCTACACCCAGCGCGCCGGATGCACCGTAAATCCGGGAAGCGGGACTTGGCTGGTGAAAGGGCGCAGCACCACCCACGGCGTGGACGCGGACGGCGACGGACAGGACACCGGTGAAAACGCGGTGCTGCTTGCCTGTGAGGAACTGGCAAACGGCGGCAAGGTGTACGTCAGCGGCGGACTATTTCTGGCGGACGACGCCATGAAGGAACCGGACAATATCTGGAAACCCGTCAGCGGGAATCAGGGAATCGTGGAAGCGCTGCTGAAAATCGAGCGGGCGGCGTATCCGGAGCTGGTCACCATCGGCGAAATGCGCTCCGGCAAGGACGAAGAGGTGTACCATATTCGTGGCTGGGCGACCTCCGGGACTTCCCGGCCGGGAAACAGTTTCTCCGATACCATTTATTTGCAGGACGATACCGGCGGCGTGGAGCTGGAGCCGTTTACGGAGGACGGCATCGAAGTCGGCACGCCCATCGAAGTGGTCGGGCGGAAGGAAATCAGCAGCGGCAACGTGGTGCTGAAGATTATCGACTACGATAAGAAGCTGGACGAGCCGCTTTACAACTACACGCCGGAAACCACCCCGAACAAAACCGCCATGGACTACGAAGCAAACGGCGGCCGCCTGATGCAGGTGGAGGGCAAGGTGACGGATGTGACCTACGCCGTCGGCGGCAAGGGCGTCTCCCGCATCAAGTTGGAGGACGGAAACGGCGATCTTGCGGAAATTCTGATTGAGAACGGCATTGTGTCCGGCGCAGACGGGAAAAACAACCTTGCGTCTCAGGTGAAAAAGGGGCGCACCGTGCGGGCGATCGGCATTCTCCATCTGGACGGCGACGGCACGCCGGTTCTCCGGGTGCGCAACTGCGACGAGGTGGTCTACGTGCCGCCCGTCCCGGTTTCCCTGGGTTCCCGCAGAAATCCCCGTACCGGCGACCTGATCTGGATCGCTGTCGGGGTGATGGTTCTGTCCGGAATCGGGCTTGCAGTGCTGTTGAATAAGAAGAAACGGTAAAAATAGTGCCGGGGGCGGTCAGCCCCCGGCATCCTTAATTTAAATGTGTATGTACTGCTTATTCAGCTTATCCGCCTTGCAGAACAGGACGAAGCCGATGGCAAAGATAATGACCAGCGTGCCCACGGCCACGTTTTCGTTTTGCAGCTCCAGTCCAAGCACGTGGAACGACTGCCCGTCGGTGAGCTGGCTGACCACGGCGATCAGGGTCGTACCCAGGAAGGACGCACCCTTGCCGCAGATGTCCATGAGACCAAAGTATTCGCCGCTGCGCTCCGCCGGGATGATCTTCCCCAGGTAGCTGCGGCTCAGCGCCTGAATGCCGCCCTGGAACATGCCCACCAGAACCGCCAGCACCCAGAACTGCCACTGGGACACCAGAAACACGGCGAACAGGGTAATGCCGGTGTAGCAGAGAATGCAGATCTTAATGAGCAGCCCCGTGTCGTACTTGGCGGAGAACCGACCGAAGGCGATGGAGCAGGGGAAGGCCACGAACTGGGTCAGCAGCAGTGCCAGCAGCAGCCCGGTGGTGTCCAGCCCCAGGGCGGTGCCGTAGGCCGTGGCCATGTCGATGATGGTGTAAACGCCGTCGATGAAGAAGAAAAAGGCCAGCAAATACAGGAAAATATGCTTCTGCTGCCGAACCTCCCGGAAGGTGCGTCCCAGCTGTCGGAAGGTGGAGAAAACGGGGCTGCCGGTATGCTCCACGAAGGCGGTCTGACGGTAACGCTTCAGCAGCGGCTGGGTGCATAGGAACCACCACCCGGCGGTAATGAGGAAGGATACGACCATGGCCGTTCCCGTGCCGACGCCGATTTTGCCGCCGAACAGCACCAGAAGCAGGCAAAGAATGAAGGGAATCACGGAGCCGATGTAGCCGTAGGCGTAGCCCATGGAGGATACCGTGTCCATCCGCTCGTCGGTGGTGACCTCCGGGAGCATGGCGTCGTAGAACACCAGGCTGGAGGAATATCCCACCTTAGCCAGAACGAACACGATCAGAAACGCCAGCCATCCGCCCACGCCGCCCATGGCGGCGCAGCCGAGAACACCCAAAAGCATACAGGCCATGAAAATGGGCTTTTTGAACCCCCGATGGTCGGCCAGCGTGCCGCAGATGGGGCCGATGACGGCCACCAGCAGCGTGGAGACGGAACCGGCGTAGCCCCAATAGGACAAATACAATGACTCGTTCAGCCCGCCGGTAGTCGCCAGAGCGTTGAAATAAATGGGAATCAGAGTCGAAACCAGCAGAATGAACGCGGAATTGCCGATGTCATAGAGAATCCAGCTCCGCTCCAACGCCGTGAGTTTGATTTTTTTCACTTCTACCACTCCTTGTTTCCTATCACCCGAAGGCCGGGGCGAAATCCTCGCCCAGGGGTTCGCCGGTGCGCATGTATTCGTCCAGCTGGTTAAGCAAAACGGGGTAGCGCTTGAGGGCGCGGTTGTACAGCACCAGCATTTCGCTGTCCATCCACAGCCAGCGGTCGCTCCCCTGCTCCGGCATGAGCTGATCCTCAATGGCCGGGCTGCGGGTCAGGCGCAGCAGACGCCGGACATGCTTGCGGTTCTTGCCCACCAGAAACCGGGTGGCGCGGGCCATGTTGCGGACGCAGGTGTTGACGTTCGCCGGGGTGGCGGGGGGATAAAAGAGGGCAACCGTGACGCACTCCCCCCGGGTCAGACGCATGTGGGCGCTGCCGTCGTAGGTGTGGGGTTGGGGGACGCCGTCGGCTTCCAGCAGATACCGGTCAAATTCCGATTCCAGCTCCACGTGGCGGGCGCTGCCGTCGGCTTCCTTTTTCTCCACGTAAGGGTGGCACAGGGAGTCCAGGCAGTAATGCCCCAGAAGCCCCAGAAGATAGACCCGCCCGGCCTCGCTGCCCGCCTGGGCGCAGACCCGGGCGAAAAATTCCTGCCCGGACTGGGCGTGGAAGACGCCGCCCAGCTGCCCCGTGGCGGTTTTGATCAGGGGGTTATAGTAAAAGAAAATATCCGGCCCGTGCAGACCCATATCGTAAAGCCGCCGGAACCGCTGAATACTTCGGCGGTCGTTGGGACACATCCCGGAGAGCAGCTGCTTTCCGAAGCGGTAATGGGCGTAATTTGCTGGCATGAAACGTCACCTCATAGCATTTTTTCTCACATTTTCTCATTCTACATGATAATTCGGCAAAAGAGAAGCACTTTTTTCAAAAATGCACTTCAAATTTCTGTAAAGCCAAAACGTTGCAATGCTTACGGCACCGTGGTATAATGAGCAAAATTGCCATTTTTCGAGGTGCCGACATGGAAACACGCAAGCTTTACTATGAAGATTCTCACCTTTCCCGCTTTACATCGGAGGTGCTTTCCTGCACGCAGACCGCGGACGGGTGGGAGGTCACGCTGGCCGCTACCGCCTTTTATCCCGAGGGCGGCGGTCAGGCGGGGGACTCGGGCACCCTGAACGGCGTCCGGGTGCGCAGCACCCGGGAGCGGGCGGGGGCAGTGGTTCACCTGTGCGAAGCGCCCCTGGAAGTGGGCGCGACGGTCACGGGGGTGATCGACTACGACCTGCGCTTTGCGCGGATGCAGCAGCATTCCGGGGAGCATATCGTTTCCGGTATCCTGAACCGCCGCTACGGCTGCCACAACACCGGCTTTCACATGGGTGCGGACGTCATCACCATCGACTTTGACGGGGTGATTCCGCCTCAGGTGCTGCCGGAAATCGAAGAGGAGGCCAACGGGGCGGTGTGGCAGAATCTGCCCGTGAGGTGCCGTTATCCAAGCCCCGAAGAGCTGCCCGCCATCCCCTACCGCTCGAAAAAAGCCCTTGCCTGGCCGGTGCGGATCGTGGAGATTCCCGGCTACGACTGCTGCGCCTGCTGCGGCACCCATGTGGCGGCCACGGGGGAGATCGGGCTCATCAAGCTCTTAAGCGCGGTGAGCTTCCGGGGCGGCACCCGGATCGAGATGGCCTGCGGCGCCCAGGCGCTGGCACTATTAAACGCGGCGTATGACCAGAACCGACAGGTTTCCCAGGCATTTTCCGCGAAAATCACGGAGACCGGCGAAGCCGCCCGGCGGATGAACGAGCTGCTTTCGGCGCAGAAGTACCGCATGGCGGGGCTGGAAAAGCGGGTTTTTGCCGGGATTGCAGAAAGTTATGTTAACCAAGGAAACGTCCTGCACTTTGAAGAAGACTTAAGCGCCGAGGGCGTCCGGGAGCTGGCGGACGCCATTGCGGATAAATGCGGCGGCACGGCGGCGGTATTCAGCGGCGGCGAGGGCGGATACGCCTACTGCCTGATTGCCCGGCAGGGCGACCTGCGGCAGCTGGGTCGGGACATGACCGCCGCGCTCCATGGCCGGGGCGGCGGAAAACCCCTCTGCCAGCAGGGGCGGGTGCAGGCGGCGAAGGGCGAAATCGAAGCCTTTTTCGCCGGCCGGAAGTGAAATTAGCAGTTTGATGCGGAAAAAGAGGGCGCGAAGCCGCTTTTTGTTCATAAATTCGACTTTTATTCTCTCGGCGCTTATGGTATAATACCCAAAATGACCTGTGCTGCCGAAAAGGGAAGCTCTGAAAAAATCGGCGAGAGCTGGCGGCGGAAGATTTTGGCTCAGCCGAAAGTTCTGAAAGCGGAGGAATACTTTGTATATTTCCCGCTTTCAGAACTGCACGGATGGGGCAAAAGATTCGCCGCCAGCCGAAGACGATTTTTCCAGAGGTTCCCAAGCCCTAGGCAGACACAAAAGGAGAAACATATGGGAGTATTTGACAAAATTTTCGGCACCCGTTCCCAGCGGGAGATCAAGAAAATCCAGCCCACGGTGGATAAAATCCTGGGGCTGGAGGAGGAATACAGGGCGCTTTCCGAGGAAGCCCTGAAGGCCAAAACCGCCGAATTCAAAAACCGGCTGGAGCAGGGGCAGACCCTGGACGAGCTTCTGCCGGAAGCCTTTGCCGCCGTTCGGGAGGCGGCCGACCGGGTGCTGGGAATGCGCCCCTACCCCGTTCAGCTCATCGGCGGCGTGGTGCTCCATCAGGGGCGCATCGCCGAGATGAAAACCGGTGAAGGCAAGACCCTGGTCGCCATTCTGCCCTGTTACCTAAACGCGCTGACCGGCAAGGGCGTTCACGTGGTCACCGTCAACGAGTACCTGGCCAAGCGCGACTCGGAGTGGATGGGCAAGGTCTACCGCTACATGGGGCTTTCCGTCGGTCTGGTGATTCCCGGCATGACCCCGGCGGAGCGCCGGGTGGCCTACGCCGCCGACATCACCTACTGCACCAACAACGAGCTGGGCTTTGACTACCTTCGGGACAACATGGCGATCTACAAGTCCGAGCTGGTGCAGCGGGGACACGCCTTCGCCATCGTGGACGAGGTGGACTCCATCCTCATCGATGAAGCCCGTACTCCCCTGATTATCTCCGGCAAGGGGGAGGATTCCTCCAAGCTGTACGAAATGGCCGACCACTTCGTGTCCACCCTGCGCAGGCAGGTCTTCGCCAAGACCGACGAGAAGGAAATCCACGACGACTACGACTGCGACTACATCGTGGACGAAAAGCAGCGCACCGTGTCCCTCACCGCCAGCGGCATTGCCAAGGCGGAGAAGTTCTTCGGCGTGGAGAACCTGGCCGACGCGGAGAACGCCACCCTCTCCCACCACATCAACCAGGCCATGAAGGCTCGCGGCCTGATGAAGCGGGACATCGACTACGTCATCAAGGACGGCCAGATCATCATCGTGGACGAGTTCACCGGCCGTCTCATGTACGGCCGCCGGTACAACGAGGGTCTGCACCAGGCCATCGAGGCCAAGGAGGGCGTGACCGTCGCAGGCGAGAGCAAGACCCTTGCCACCATCACCTTCCAGAATTTCTTCCGGCTGTACGGCAAGCTCTCCGGCATGACCGGCACCGCCCTGACGGAGGAGGAGGAATTCAGCGCCATCTACAATCTGGACGTGGTGGAGATTCCCACCAACCGTCCCGTCGTCCGCATCGACCACCCGGACGTGGTGTACAAGACCGAAGCGGGCAAGTTCCGCGCCATCATCCGGCAGGTGAAGGCGTGCCACGAAAAGGGTCAGCCCGTGCTGGTGGGTACCATCTCCATTGAAAAGAGCGAAATCCTGAGTAAGCTTCTGAAGCGGGAGGGCATCCCCCACAGCGTTCTGAACGCCAAGCACCATGAGCAGGAAGCCCAGATCGTAGCCCAGGCGGGCAAGCTGGGCGCCGTGACCATCGCCACCAACATGGCAGGCCGCGGCACCGACATCATGCTGGGCGGCAACGCCGATTTCCTGGCAAAGGCGGAGCTTGCCCGGATGGACTTCCCGGAGGCGCTTTTGCAGGAGGCCGACTCCTACGCCGAAACCGACGACCCGGAGATTCTGAAGGTTCGTCACACCTACGAGGAGCTGCTGAAAAAGCACAAGGCCGCCATCGCGCAGGAAGCGGAGCAGGTTCGCGCCGCCGGAGGACTGTTCATCATCGGCACCGAGCGCCACGAGTCCCGGCGAATCGACAATCAGCTGCGCGGTCGTTCCGGCCGTCAGGGCGACCCCGGCGAAAGCCGCTTCTACCTGAGCTTACAGGACGATCTGATGCGCCTGTTCTCCACCGACCGGGTGATGGGCATGATGGACTCTCTGGGCCTGGACGAGGACACCCCCATCGACGCGAAAATCCTCAGCAACGCCGTGGAAAATGCCCAGAAGAACGTGGAATCCCGGAACTTCCGCGCCAGAAAGAACGTTCTGGAATACGATAACGTCATGAACACCCAGCGTGAGGTCATCTACGCCCAGCGGCAGAAGGTGCTGGACGGGGAAGACCTGCGGGAGAACATGATGCAGATGCTCCGCTCCCTTGTGGAGAGCGACGTTTCCACCGCCCTCAGCGGACACGGCGGCGTGGTGAACGAGGACGGCCTGAAGGGGCTTGCCAACGCCATGGAGGGCATCTACTTCGCCAAAGGCACCCTGGCGTCCCGCCGGGAGCAGCTGCTGGCCATGAGCGCCGACCAGCTGACGGACACCGTCTTTGAAATCGCCCGGCACACCTACGAGGCCAAGGAAGCCGCCTACACCCCCAAGATCATGCGGGAGCTGGAGCGCGTCATCATGCTCCGGGTGGTGGACGAATACTGGATGGACAACATCGACGCCATGGACGACCTGAAGCAGGGCATCGGTCTGCGGGCCTACGGTCAGCATGACCCGGTGGTGGCCTACAAGGAAGAGGGCTACCAGATGTTCGAGGCCATGATCACCGCCATCAAGGAGGAGACTATCCGCCGGATGTTCCTGGTGCAGCTGCGCCCCGCCCAGGAGGTCAGACGGGAGAAGGTCGCCAAGGAGACCGGCACCTCCGCCCCGGACAAGTCCCAGGTCAAGCGCGCGCCGGTGCGCAAGGAGCACAAGGTGGGTCCCAACGACCCCTGCCCCTGCGGCAGCGGCAAGAAGTACAAGAAGTGCTGTATGCAGAAGGACAAGCTCGAAAGTTAAATTGGCAGAGAATCGGAAGTAAGGCGTTTTACGCCTTACTTCCGACGCGCAAAGATGAAACTATGATACGAACACAGAAATACGAGACACTGGAATATCTCACCGCCGACGGCATCACCGTCCCCCACGGGTTCACCACCCGCCTGGGCGGCGTCAGCACCGGCACCCAGAGCAGCCTGAATCTGGCCGTAGGCCGGGGGGACAGCCTGGAAAACGTGGAGGAAAACCTCCGCCGCCTGGGTCGCGCCGTGGGCTTTGACCCGGAAAAGCTGGTGATGACTTTGCAGATCCATTCGGACATCGTCCGGGTGGTGACGGAGAAAGACCATATCAGTCTGTGCCACCGGGACTATCCCAAATGCGACGCCCTGGTGACGAACACCCCGGGCGTTGCGCTGCTGGTGTTCACCGCCGACTGCACGCCGCTGCTGTTTTTCGACCCCGTGACCGGGGCGGTGGGCGCGGCTCACGCCGGTTGGCGGGGAACCGCCCAGGCCATCGGCGCAAAGGTGGTGCGCGCCATGGCGGAAAGCTTCGGCACGAAGCCGGAGAACATCCGCGCCGCCATCGGCCCCAACATCGGCATGTGCCATTTTGAGACGGACGCCGACGTCCCCGAGGCCATGCGCGCCGCCTTCGGTGCGGAGGTGGACGCCTACATCGAAAAACGGGGCGAAAAATACCATCTGGATTTGAAGCAGATCAACGCCATGGTTCTGCGCCGCTGCGGCGTGGAGCATATTGATATCAGCGACGACTGCACCGTGTGCAGCTGCGACCGCTTCTGGTCCCACCGGGCGACCGGCGGAGAGCGGGGGTCTCAGGGCGCGGTGATCGTCTGCCGGGAGGTGACGGGATGAAAAAGGGAATATCCGCGCTGCTGGCGCTTGTCCTCTGCCTGGGGTGCTTTACCGGCTGCGCCCGGAGCATCGACAATTCCGCCTACGTCCCCACGGGAAACGCCATTCTGATGGAGGGCGAGGAGCCGGAGGAGGAAACCATTGCGCCGGACTCTCAGGATCTGACCCTGGCCTACTATCCCGACCGCTCCATGAACCCCCTGTACGGCAGCGACTACACCAACCGTGTGGTCATGTCCCTGATGTATCAGGGGCTGTTCGCGGTGGACGCCAAGAACAACACGACCCCCATTCTGTGCTCCAGCTATCATGTCACCCCGGATAACCGCACCTGGACGATCTACTTAGAGCCGGACGCCACCTTCTCCGACGGCACCCGGGTCACGGTGCAGGACGTGGTCGCCAGCTACGAGCAGGCGCGGGGAAACGTATATTACAAGGGGCGTTTCACCCACATCGCCCGGGTGGAGCTGTCCAGCGACGGCGGCGTGGACTTTTTCCTGGATACGCCGTACCAGAATCTGGCGCTGCTGCTGGATATCCCCATTGTCAAGGCCTCGGAGGTGTCCTCCGACAACCCGTTGGGTACCGGCCCCTATTCCCTGGAAGAGGGCATCGGCGGGAAGCATTTGCAGCGGGTCGTGAACTGGTGGTGCAAGAGCGAAAATCTGGTGGCGAAGGATTCCTCCATCGCCCTGATCGAGGCGGAATCTCCCTCCCAGATAAGGGACGAGTTCGAGTTTTCCGGCCTGAGCGTGGTCTGCACCAACCCCCAGACGGACTCCTACGCCGACTACCGCTGCGACTTTGAGCTGTGGGAGGTGGACAGCGGCTTCCTGATGTATATCGGCTGCAACGTCACCTACAGTGATTACTTTGACGACGGTACCTTGCGTACCTTCCTGACCTACGGCATCGACCGGCAGTCGCTGGTGGACAACAACTACGGCGGGCTGGCGCTGCCCACCACCCTGCCCATTTCCCCCATGTCGCCCTATTACAGCAAGAGCCTTGCCGCGACCTATGATTACGACGAAATGCGCTTCATCGACGCGGCCAGCAAGCTCCGCGTTCCCACCAACGACAAGGGCGTGACGAGAACGCTCAAGCTGCTGGTCAACAGCGACGATTCCGCCCGCCTGCGCTGCGCCCGGAACATCGCGGCCACGCTGACCGAGCTGGGTCTGGCCTGCGAGACCGTGGAAAGCCCCACCAGCGTCTACGAAGCCCGGCTTCAGGCGGCCAACTACGACATTTATCTCGGCATCACAAAGCTGCCCGCCACGGCGGATTTGTCGGAGTTCTTCCGCCCCTGGGGCGAAATGAGCTGGGGCGGCCTTTCCAACGAGACGATCTACACCATGGTCAAGCAGTCCCTGGCGGACAGGGGCAACTACTATAACCTCCACAAGCTGGTGGAGGACAACGGCCACATCATCCCCGTCATGGCCGGCTACTACGCCATTTACGCCAAGCGCGGCGTGCTCAGCGACCTGAACCCCGCCCGGGACAACGTGTTCTACTACACCCTGGGCAAGACCATGGAGAGCAGCAAAGTCGCTACCCAATTCAGCTAAATTCAACAAACGGAAAGGAAGAAGATCATGAAAAGACTCATTGCCCTGATGCTTACGCTGACGCTGCTGCTGTGCGGCTGCGGCGCCAAGGGAGAACCGGCGGTCACTGAGGCGCCCGCCGCGGTGCCGGAGACCACCGCCGCCCCCACCGCCGAACCCACCACGGAGCCGACCACCGTCCCCACCACGGAACCGGCGCCGGTTTATGTCAACCCCCTGAACGGCGAAATCCTGGACGCGCCCTTCACCGGCCGTATTTTTGCCAACACCGTGAGCAATCTGGCGGATAACATTCCCCATGTGGGCGTGGTGAAGGCGGATATGCTGATCGAGTGCTACGTCAATATGGACAGCGTGGTGCGCTGCCTGGCGCTGTTTACGGACATCGATTCCGTGGACGCCATCGGCTCCACCCGTTCCACCCGTCCCATGTTCAATGCCATCGCCCAGCACTATGACCTGATCCTGTCCCACGCCGGCGGCTCCGACCAGGCGCTGAAGGATGCCAAGGATCGGGGCGTGGAGAATTTCAACATTGACGCTTGGGCGGTGGCCTCCACCGGCGCTTCCTATCGGGACAAAGAACGCAAGGGCGCTTATGAGAACACCCTCTACGGCATCGGCTCCGGCATCAAGGCCTATGCCGAAGCCCAGGGCTACCCCATGACCCTGGAGCGGGACTACGGCTTCAGCTTCACCGACGACGGCACTCCGGCAGAGGGCGTCGAGGCCAAGGATATCAGCATTACCCTGACCTATAAGAAGGCCAAAAAGGAGACCCGGATGGTCTACGACGAGAGCACCGGCAAGTACGCCTTCAACCAGTACGGCCAGGTCATGACCGACCTGAAGACCGAGGAGGTCGAGGCCTTCCGGAACGTCATCGTCATGTACGCGGACATCACCACCACCGGCATTTACCACATTGCGGACTTTTCTGCCGGCGGCACGGGCTATTTTGCCTGCGGCGGCAAGCTCATCCCCATCACCTGGAGCTGCGCCGGGGATAAGGAGCCGTTCCGGTTCTTCACGGAAAGCGGCGAGCCGCTGGAGCTTGGCCGGGGCAACACCTACATGGCCATCTGCACGCCGGAGTCTCCCGTAGTCTGCGAGGGAATGCCGGAGCAGCCCGCCGAAACCACGGAAGCCGCGTCCTGAGTTGTAACAGCGCATACCTAAAAAACGAAGAACACCCGCTGCATCAAGCGGCGGGTGGTGTCAGGCAGTCAACAGGCACAGTGGAATAACCGCTGTGCCTGTTCCTGTATTATAATGTGAGCGCCCCTTGCTGCTCCCTCTGGGAAAGGTGGCCGAGCGAAGCGAGGACGGAGAGGGGAAACATGGGTGCAAGACCCTCTCAGTCACCTGCGGTGACAGCTCTCCCAAAGGGAGAGCCAAGGGGTGTCTCCCGGCGGGACAGTCTCTTTTGCAAAAATGAGCAACATGCACCGAAAAGCGGGAAAAACTAAGCGCATTTTTACAAAAATTACACTTTACAACGCAGTGGGATTATTGTATAATGGATTCCGTACGGAGATATCGAATGCCGTACCTGAAAAGTAAAATACTGCTTTTGGCAGTAATAAAAATGGAGGAATTACCATGTCTGTTAAAGTTGCAATCAATGGTTTTGGCCGTATCGGCCGTCTGGCTTTCCGTCAGATGTTCGGTGCCGAGGGTTTTGAAGTCGTCGCCATCAACGACCTGACCTCTCCCAAGATGCTGGCTCACCTGCTGAAGTACGATTCCACCCAGGGCAACTACGCCGCCCACGGTCATGTCGTTGAGGCCGGCGAGGACTACATCACCGTCGACGGCAAGAAGATCACCATTTACGCCAAGGCCAACGCTGCCGAGCTGCCCTGGGGCGAGCTGGGTGTGGACGTTGTCCTGGAGTGCACCGGTTTCTACACTTCCAAGGCCAAGGCTCAGGCGCACATCGACGCCGGCGCCAAGAAGGTCGTCATTTCCGCTCCTGCCGGCAATGACCTGCCCACCATCGTTTACAACGTTAATCACAACACCCTGACCAAGGAAGACAACATCATCTCCGCCGCTTCCTGCACCACCAACTGCCTGGCTCCCATGGCCAAGGCTCTGAACGACGGCTGGAAGATCCAGTCCGGCATTATGTGCACCATCCACGCCTACACCGGCGACCAGATGATCCTGGACGGCCCCCAGCGTAAGGGCGACCTGCGTCGTTCCCGTGCCGGCGCTGTGAACATCGTTCCCAACTCCACCGGCGCTGCCAAGGCCATCGGCCTGGTCATCCCCGAGCTGAACGGCAAGCTGATCGGCGCTGCTCAGCGTGTTCCCACCCCCACCGGCTCCACCACCATCCTGAACGCCGTTGTTGAGGGCAACCCCACCAAGGAAGAGATCAACGCCCAGATGAAGGCTGAGGCCACCGAGTCCTTCGGCTACAACACCGACGAGATCGTTTCCTCCGACATCATCGGTATGCGTTTCGGCTCCCTGTTCGATGCCACCCAGACCATGGTCATCAACCTGGGCAACGGCACCAGCCAGGTGCAGGTCGTTTCCTGGTACGACAACGAGAACTCCTACGTTTCTCAGATGGTTCGCACCATCAAGCACTTCGCTACCCTGCTGTAATTCCGGTTCGGATAACGAAAGCGTCCCTGCAACCCTTTGATGGATGATCGCAAAATAGTGAACGGAGCGTATCGGTTACCGATACGCTCCGTTTTTGCGCCCAAATGCGGGTACACCCCCTTGGCTCTCCCTTTGGGAGAGCTGTCACCGAAGGTGAC
>UMJY01041956.1_pt1 | contig 69021 bp, 57 predicted proteins | sample 1966191 | NCBI WGS metagenome assembly UMJY01 (sample SAMEA4836161, study PRJEB28245) | human gut metagenome | biome: gut microbiome; material: fecal sample | place: Denmark | collected 2008 | reverse complement strand
ATAAAACGCTTTTAAGCGTTTTATTAAAAACTCGTATAAAATGATTCGGAAAGTCCCCGGACTGGGGCAATATGCAATTTTTACGTCACTGCCGCGAAATCCGCTGTTCCGGGATCCGCTTGCGGGAACCTGTGGAATCGGAAGCTGATACAAGTTTTCAATAAAACGGTTAAAAACCGTTTTATTCGGCTGCTGTTTCAGCAGCCAGCGGCGTAGCCGCAAAAAAAACGTAAGTCCATACATTTCTCGCCGCTACCGGCGGCCTGCGAAGAATTCGCAGGATAAAATGGTGTTAACCATTTTATCGAGAAATAGTATGAAAATGATAAAACCCGTTGGACGCAGGCACGTCCAACGGGTATTGCCTTATACTGAACTTTAATTAAAATCTTAAAAAAAGATTTTAATTGCCCGAAGGGCATGAAGTTCATATGAGACTTGTTTTGTGATTTCTTTCCTTATAAATCACAAAACTGGCAGCGCCATTAGGCGATGCCTTCCTGATTAAAATCAAAGATTTTAATCAGGAAATAGTATTAGAAGATTTTGCAGCACATTTTATACATGCCGAAATCCCGGGTTCGCAGAGCCTTTACCAGCGTGCGGTTTCCGGAAACGTCCAGGTCGGTGGGGAAGGTGTCGCAGAAGCGGTCGCAGGTCAGGACGAACACACATTCCTGAATCTCCTCCGGGAGGTCTGCGATCCGGTGCTGGTTCAGGCGGATTTGCAGCAGAATGTAGCGGAAATAGGCGTCGTCCGCCGGAAGCCCTGCCTGGGCGTGTTCCGACATCAGCGCCTCCGTGATCCAGTAGGTGTCCACGGACTTGGGCTTGCCATGGGAGGATTTGACGATGCCGGCCTGGTTGATGCGGTAGCCGTAGGCCATATGTCCCGTGACCCAGACGTTTTTGGCATTGGGGAAAATCAGGTAGGAGAGCAGGGAGTCCTCGTACCAGTAGCCCTCGGGGAAGCAGAGGTGTTCAAACAGCGAGCCCCGGTAGAGCTTTCCCCAGGCGTGGCCGTGAAGGGTATAGGGGTCGGAGACTTTACGGTCGGATTCGTAGCGGTGCATGACGGATTTCTTGGCATCATACACATAATATGCGCCGCACTCCACCAGATCGCAGTCGTGGGCAAAGGCGGTGTCCAGCATGGCGTCGATGGCGCCGGGCAGGAGAAAATCGTCGGAATCGATGAACATGAGATATTTGCCGAAAATCTCCCGGATGCCGGTATTTCTTGCCCCGGAAAGACCCTTGTTCCGCTGGTGAATGACCGTCACCCGGGGGTCGTCGGAGTAGGTGTCCGCAATCGCGGGGGTGGCGTCGGTGGCGCCGTCGTCCACCAGAATCACGCGATAGGTATACTTTGTCTCCTGTGACAGTACGGAGTCCATGCACTGGGCGAGATAGGCTTCTACGTTATAGGCCGGGATCACAATTTGCAGATCGCATTCCGGCTCCAGCAGCCGGTTGTCCGCAGCCGCGGTTCCCGTGGGGGGAGGGGAGAAGTGCAGCAGCGTTTCCCGGGCGCTTGCGGAATCCAGGGCGGATTTCCGGCGGAACACCGGCGCGGCTGTGTTCAGAATGCCTTTCAGGGTGCCTTTGATCGCACCTTTGACTGACGATGCTGTCATAGTATCACCTCAAAGCCAGTATACCGTTTCCCGGATGGAAAGTCAATATCCCGCCGCCTGGTTGACTTTTTGGAAGGGATGCGGTAGAATCCGGATGTATTTGGACAGGAAAGAGGCAAACCTGCTGCCTGCTGTTGTAATCGCGGCAAGGGCGGCAGCTTTGCCTGTTTGAGGGAGGGCGTATGGCGAACATTCTGGTATCCGGGCTGACCAACACGGAGACGTCCGTGCAGGTGCGGCAGTTTCCGGTGAATTATTACCCCATCGATTACCCCTTCTTCGGGGTGAACACCGCCGTATCCGGTGTGGCGTACAACATTTCCAAGGCGCTGAAAACCCTGGGAGACGACGTGACCCTGCTTACCATGACGGGGCGGGATTTCCCGGCGGAGTATATTCGAAGCGAGCTTCGCACGGCGGGAATCGGGACGGACTGGGTCAGACCCAAATTGAAGCAGACCCCCAACTCCGTGGTGCTTTACGACGGCGAGGGGAAGCGGCAGATTTACTGCGACCTGAAGGACATTCAGGAAACGCCCTACGACTTTCCGGAGGACATTTGCCGGGATGCCGACGTGGTGGTCGCCTGCAACATCAACTTCAGCCGCCCGCTGCTGCATCAGGCAAAGGCGCTGGGGAAGACCGTTGCCACGGACGTCCACGTACTTTCGGACATCCGCGACGAATTCAACCGGGAATTTATGTCCTGTGCGGACATCCTGTTTCTCAGCGACGAGGGAATTCCTGGGGACTACCGGGACTTCCTGCGGGCGCTGGGGGACGCTTACGGAAACCGTATCATCGTTCTCGGCAGGGGAGCCAAGGGCGCGGCCATGTACCTCCGGGAGGAAGGCCGCATGTTCGCCCTGCCCGCCGTGCAGGTAGGGAAGATTGTTAACACCGTGGGCGCAGGGGATGCCCTGTTCAGCGGCTTTCTGCATTATTTCGTACAGGGATACCGCCCGCCGGATGCACTGACGCGGGCGCAGGTCTTCGCGTCTGCAAAAATCCGCGTCAGCGGCGCGGCCAGCGGCTTCCCGGCGGAAGAGGAAATGGAATCGCTCTGCCGGGAGTTCGCGGGGAGAATGGAATATCACGAAGTGTAAAAATCGAGGCAGCACGGGAACGTGCTGCCTCGGGTTTCTTCACTCCAGAACGTGTTCCAGACCCATTTGCAAAATGGTCTTCACATGGTCGTCGGCCAGGGAGTAGAGGATGTTCTTCCCCTCCCGGCGGAATTTGATCAGGTGCATCTGCTTCAGGATCCGAAGCTGGTGGGAAATGGCGCTCTGGCTGACGTCCACAGTCTGGGCAATGTCCGTCACGCACAGCTCCTGCCGGGCAAGAAGCGCCAGAATATGCACCCGGGTAGAATCGGCAAAGCCCTTGAATAGCTCCGCAATGGCGTCCATGGTTTCCTTTTCGGGCACTGACTGCATTCAGATCCCTCCTTTTATCCCGTTTATTTTAGCCCATTTTTTCGAAAGATGCAACTGTTTTTTCCATGGCGTCCCGCAGCGCCTGGGCGATGGACAGCATGGTATCCCCGTCCGGCTTGACCACCCGGCGGTCGTAGGTCATGAGGCCGTTCACTTCATCCTCCACATCGCTGACTTGGGTGTAGATGGCGGCGCACAGACCCTTTTCCACGGCGGGAAGAATGGATTCCCGGTAGAGGGCGGCCACCGCTTCGTTCAGGGCTTCTTTCGTCGGACAGGCGCCGTAGCCGTAGGTCTTGCCGGGGTTGAAAATATGTCCCTCGACCCGCCAGGTTTTTCCGCCGAATTCCGAAAGCACCAGAGGGCGGAGGCCGTCGCCCTTCAGACGCAGCTTTCCAAAGTATTGATGGCGGCTGTCCACATCGGTGTTCTTTCCACGGAACCAGCCGGAGGTGGCGTCGATGAAGCGGGTGGCGTCCAGCGTGCGGAACCACCGGCAGACCCGGTCGCTGTCGAACTGCCCCCAGCCCTCGTTGAAGATCGTCCAGTAACAGATGCAGGGGTGGTTTTTTAATTGGTTCACCGCGTCGGCCGCGCCTTGACGGAAGGCATTGCGGCTTCGTTCGTCCCGGTGAAGGTGCCGGTCGTTCCGCTTCTGAATGCCGACGGTGGGGAGCACGGTGTCCCGGAAATAGCGGTAGCTGCCGTTGTTGACCATGTCCTGCCAGACGATCATGCCCAGCCGGTCGCACTGATAGTAGAATTCCTCCGGCTCGACTTTGATGTGCTTGCGCAGGGTGTTGAAGCCGAGGTTTTTCATGGCGAGGATATCGTCGGCGTAGCTCTCCGGTGCAGGGGCGGTGAGCAGCCCCTCCGGCCAGTAGCCCTGATCCAGCAGACCGTGGAAGAACCAGGGCTTGCCGTTGAGACACAGGCGGGGGTATTCGCCCACCTTTTTGATTTCCAGAGAACGGATGGCAAAGTAGGATTCCACCCTGTCCTGCGCCGTTTCCAGGGTGAAGCGGTAAAGATAGGGGTCGTCCGGACACCAGAAACGGGGATTTTCCGGGGCAATGGTCACCCGCCCGTTTTCCAGCGGGAACTGTCCCAGCTGCTCCACACTGACCGTACCCTCCAGGGGCGGAACCGTGGAGATGGTCACGGACGCGCCGTGATTTTCGATGTTCAGCTTCTCAATATAGGCCTCCGGCACGCTTTCCAGCCACACCGTCTGCCAGATGCCGGACACGGGCGTGTACCACATGCCGCCCCGGTTCGTCACCTGCTTGCCGTAGGGGAAGGCCTGATCGTGAAGATCGTCGGTGCAGCGGATCACCAGCTCGTTTTCCTCCGCCAGCGCTTCGGTGATGTCCACGGAAAAGGAGGCATAGCCCCCCTCATGGCGGCACAGGTGCTGCCCGTTCACGAACACCTCCGCCGTTTGGTCGGCGGCGCCGATGTGGAGCAGCACCCGCTCCCGGCAAAAGCCCTCGGGCAGGACAAATTTTCGGCGATACCACAATGGCGCGCCTTCCTCAAAATGCCGTCCGATGCCGGAAAGCCGGGACTCCGGGCAGAAGGGTACCGTAATGCCCATGTCAAATGTTGCCGGTTTCTCGGATGACACGGCAAAATCCCATTCGCCGTTTAAGTTTATGTAAGAATCCCGGCGCATCTGCGGCCTGGGATAGACCTGCCAGGGCGTGCCGGAAAGGGTTTCGCCCCGGGGCGTGGTAAGCGTTTGCAGCATGGATATCCTCCTTTTGCCGGGGAATGGAAGCTTTTCCCGGCCGGAACGTTGGAATACAGGGCATTTTTATGGGATATTCTATTTATTAATCTACCATACCCGGGCAAACGTGTCAAGAAAAGCCGCTGCCGGCGGCAGGGAGAAGCGTCAAAATCGACTTTTTCTATTAAGTTTTTACGAAAACGCTTTGCAAATGAAAAGAAATATGCTATAGTATACTGAGTTTGGTGCGACCATCTGTACCTAAAACATTGGAAAGGCAAAAGAGATGCAAGATCTATCGAAAATTTCTGTCGTCCTGCCTTCCTTGGACCCGGACGAGAAGCTGAACGCCGTCATTGACGGCCTGCTGGAATACGGCTTTTCCGACATTATCCTGGTCAATGACGGAAGCAAACAGGAAAATTTACATTATTTCACGGACGCCGCCGCAGCTCATCCCGAGATTCATCTGATCCATCATGAGGTGAACCGGGGGAAGGGCGCGGCTTTGAAGACCGCGTTCAGGTGGTTCCTGGACAACTGCCCCGAGGGCGTGGGCGTTGTAACGGTGGACGGCGACAACCAGCACCATCCCGAGGACACCCGGGCGTGCTGCGAAAAAATGCTGGAAACCGGACACTGCGTTCTGGGCTGCCGGGACTTTACGCTGGATCACGTGCCGAAGCGCAGCCGGTTCGGCAACCACACCACGTCGATGGTATTCAAGACCTTCGTGGGCATGACCATTTCCGACACCCAGACCGGCCTGCGGGCGCTGCCCCGGGAGGCGGTGGCGTCCCTGGTGGAGGTGGCGGGAGACCGGTTTGAATACGAGACCAACATGCTCCTGGCCTTCAAGGAAAAGGCTATCCCCTTCGAGGAAACCAAAATCCGCACCGTGTACATTGAGGAGAACAAAAGCTCCCACTTCCGTACCTTTGTGGATTCCTGGCGGATCTACAAGCTGATTCTGGCGCATTTCTTCCGGTATACGGTGAATTCCCTGGTCTGCGCCGTGGTGGACACCGGCCTGTTTACCCTGTTCACCGCGATGCTTAAAAAAGTGCTGGAGGGCTTCGCCCTCACCGCCGCGGCGGGCGTGGGCGCGAGAGTGCTCTCGTCTCTGCTGAACTTCTTCCTCAATAAGAAGCTGGTGTTCAAGAGCAACGCGGATACCGGCAAGACCATGCTTCGCTACTACTGCCTGGCGGTCCCCCAGATGCTGCTGCAAATTCTGCTGACCGACGGCGCGTATGTGCTTTTCCACGTAAAGCCCACCGGCGTGCTGCACACGCTGATTTACGTGGTCGTGATGATTCTGCTTTACATCATCGGCTACATGATTCAGCAGCGCTGGGTGTTCGCGCCCCAGAAACAAAATGAACCCGAGGTTGAGAAAAAATGAGCAAACGAAACACAATGCCCGATTATGATCCCGTTCCTTCCCAGCGGGGCGGTGCTTCCAAACAGTCCAGAAAGAAAAAGAAGAAGGGCAGCGGCCTGTTCGGACGAATCGTCCGGCGGTTTTTCCTGGTGCTGTTCACCGTGATCGCCCTGATCCTGGTGGCGGCGTGCCTGGCGGCGAACCTGATCTTCAATGGCCCGTCCCCCGCAGCCCGGGATATTTTGACCATGACGCTGCTGGAACCCAGCGGAACCAAGTGGATTCCCGGCCTGTTCATGGACGCGCAGACCCTGGATTCCATTCGTACGCGGGATGATTCCAACCTGAAGGACGAGTTTTCCAACACGTCTGAGATCGTCATCAACAAGGATACGGCAATTTCCGCCGGTACCGACGAGTGGGCGAATAGCCCCGACGGTATCCGCTTTGAGTCCCACTCCGGCGACACCTACAACGCCCATATCATGATCGTCCGCGACCCCAGCAAGGTCTACCTGGGCACCTCCACGGAGAACTTCTCCACCTCCATTCCCGGCACCCGTATCGACGACCAGATCGAGACCGACGGCGCCATTGCCGGTGTCAATGCGGGCGCGTTCTTCGACAACGGCACCTCCGACCCCTCCGTCGGCTCCGTGCCGGAGGGACTGGTTTACTCCAAGGGCGTCTGCAAGTGGACGACCGGCTCTCCCCCCAACGGCATCAAGGGCTTCGCGGGCTTTAACAAGGACAACATCCTTGTGGTTGCCCAGGACAATCTGAGCAAAGCCCAGGCGGAGGAGCTGAACATCCGGGACGGCTGCTGCTTCGGCCCCGTCCTCATCATGAACGGCGAAATCAACCAGGAGGCCTACAACTCCAATTCCGGCTGGAACCCCCGTACCGCCATCGGTCAGCGGAAAGACGGCGCCGTGGTGTTCGTGTGCATCGACGGCCGTCAGGCCGGCTCCGCAGGCGGCACCTATAAGGACGTCATCGATATCATGATCGAATACGGCGTCGTGAACGCCTGCAATATGGACGGCGGCTCGTCCAGCATTATGGTCTACCGGGACACCTACGGCCTGTTTGGCGAAGCCGGTACCGTGCAGGTGATCAACAGCTATTCCCTGCTGCAGGAACGCCCCAGAAAGATGCCGACTTTCTGGATGGTCGCGCCGTAAGGAAGTGAGGGAAACCATGTATCAAGGAAAATTCGATTCTAAAAATAAAAGAACCACGGTGGATGTTTCCCAACTGGTCGCCCAGCGCAACAGCGCCCCTTCCCAGGAGCAGCCCCCCCGCCAGCCGGTGCGGGAAAATCCGCCGAAGACCAACCCTGCCCGGACGCAGCAGCCTCCCCGTCAGCCAAGTGCGCGGCAGAGTCAGCCAACCCGGCAGCCCAGCGGAAAGCGGCCGCCCGCGACCCAGACAATGCCGGAAAAGCGCCGCAAAGGCCCCCGGCTGGGGGGCGTGATCTTCTACACCCTGTATTTCATGTTCATCCTGGTGTTCTTTGTGGCCACGTTCTTTGGCCTTCAGTGGCTCCAGGGCTGGCTGACGGATTATCAGGCCGCCCAGCCCACCACCAAGAGCCAGGAGGTCTTTGAACAGCTGTTTTCCCACCCCGATTGGAGCGCTCTGTACGACGCAGCCGGGATAGAGGACACCCCCTACGAGGGCAAGGATCAGTTCGTCGCCTATATGGAAAACAAGGTGGGCGATTCGACGCTGACCTTCAAGGAGACCTCCGCGGGTCTTTCCGGCGATAAGAAGTATCTTGTATTCCTGGGGGACGAGAAGATCGCTTCCTTTACCCTGTCCGGTCAGACGGCTGCCATCACCGACATTCCCGACTGGGAGCTGAGCGGCGTTGAGCTGTTCTTCGACCGGAGCGAGACCTTCTATATCAAGAATACCGACGGCCACACCGTCGAGGTTAACGGTGTTCCCCTGGACGACAGCCATGTGATTCAGATCGCCACCACTGCGGCGGCGGAACGGCTGCCCATCGGCATCACCGGCGTGAGCATCTGCACCCAGGAAATCTCCGACCTGATGGCCACCCCCACCGTCACCATCTTTGACGAGTCGGGCAAGGCCATGGAGGTCAGCTACGACGCCGAGACCCACACCTTCACCGAGCAGACCCAGGCCAACACCATCTCCGACGACGAGAAGGAAGCGGCGCTGAACGCGGCGAAGACCTACTGCCTGTTCATGATCGAGAAGGCGTCCAGGGCGGACATTGCCAAGTACTTTGACACCTCCTCCGAGGCCTACAGCGTCATCACCAACCTGAGCGGCAACCTGTGGATGCAGGGCAATAACGGCTACCGCTTTACCAAGGAAGAGGTTTCCGATTACGCCCGCTACAGCGACGACCTGTTCTCCGCCCGTGTGGCGCTGACCCTGAACGTCACCCGTACCGACGGCACCACCAAGGACTACGACTACGATCAGACGTTGTTCTTCCGGAAGCAGGACACCGGCAAGTGGCTGGCCTATGAGGCCACCAACGCGGATGTCAACGCGCCGGTGGGCAAGGTGCGCCTGACCTTCATGAACGGCGACACCGTTCTCAGCAGCGACTTCGTCAAGACCGACGCCACGGAGCTGGATACCCCCCTGGTCTCCGCCCCTGAGGGCAAGGTGTTCATCGGCTGGTACCGCATCGACAAGTACGACAACGGCACCACCTACACCATGGTCTTCGACCCGGATGAAAACGGCCATGTCACCATCCCCAACGGCACCACGCTGGAGCCGATGACCCTGTACGCTCTGTTCGAGACGCCGTCCGGCACCGACGCCACGGAAGGAGGCTAATATGCTGGCATTACTGAACCAACTGGCGGTCAGCTTTGACCTGCCCATTCTGGACTGGATCCAGGCGCACTTGCAGTGCGGCTTCCTGGATGCCGTCATGCCCATTGTGACCCTCTTCGGGGAGGGCGGCATCTTCTGGATCGCCTGGGCGGTACTGATGCTGGTATTCCCCAAAACGCGGAAAACCGGCATCGCCATGGCCATCGCCCTTATCATGGGCGTGCTGATCTGCAACGTGACCCTGAAGCCCCTTATAGGACGTCCACGACCCTATGATTACCAGCTGGAACACTTCGGCGTGACCATCAAGCTGCTGATCGACGCCCAGCACGACTATTCCTTCCCGTCGGGACATACCATCGCCTCCTTTGAGGCGGCGGTGGCGCTGCTGCTGAACGACAAGCGGATGGGCATTCCCGCCATGGTGATTGCCGTGCTGGTCACCTTCTCCCGGCTGTACCTGTATGTCCACTACCCGACTGATGTGATCTTCTCCATCATCGTGGGAACCGCCTTTGCCTTCATCGGAAACGCGCTGGCCGGAAAAATCGCCGACCGCCTTCCTGCGCCGGCGAAAGGAAAATACGAAAGTTAACCGTCTGGGAAGCATACCCCGCGTGGGTATGCTTCCTTTCTCTTTTGCCCTTGCAAGCGGCGGGAAAACCGGATATAATGACAAAAAAGGGGGCGGGACGATGGAATTACGGATCGCGGTTTGCGACGACGCGGAGGAAGATCGGGCGTATGTTTCCGGTCTGGCAAAAGATTGGGCGGCGCAGGCCGGGCATCGGGCGGAGATCACCGCCTTTTCCTCCGCCGAGAGCTTTCTGTTCCGGTACGCGGAGGACAAAAACTGGGACATTCTGTTGCTGGACATCGAAATGGGCACCATGGACGGCGTGCGTCTGGCCAAGCGGGTGCGCCGGGACAACGAGGCGGTGCAGATCGTCTTCGTCACCGGGTATTCCGACTATATCGCCGAGGGCTACGAGGTGGCGGCGCTGCATTATCTCATGAAGCCCGTCAGCCGGGACAAGCTGTTCGCGGTTCTGAACCGGGCGCTGGAAAGGCGGCAGCGGGAGGAGCGGTGCCTGAATCTGGAGCTGGGCGGGGAGATGGTGCGGATCCCCTTTTATGACATCCGGTATCTGGACGTGCGGCAGAATTACGTGACCGTTCACGGGAAAACGGAGTACACCGTCAAGCGGAGCCTGAACGAGTTTGAAAAGGAACTGGACGACCGGTTCTTCCGGGCGGGCAGGAGCCTGATTATCAACCTCAAGTACATCCGCCGTGTCACGAAAACGGAGGTCAGCCTGTCGGACGGCACATTGCTGCCCCTGCCAAGGGGCGCGTATGAACCCCTGAACCGGGCGATTATCAAGCATACATAGGGGGACGGAATATGTCTTTCTTTTCCAAACAAATCGACAAGCGGATTGCGGCCTACCAGCGGGAGCTGATCGAGACCCACTACCGGGAAGTGGAAAATATGTACCGGCAGATTCGGGGCTGGCGGCACGACTACCGCAACCACATCCAGATGATGAAGGTGCTGGCGGCGAGCGGGGATATGGACGCCCTGAAAGTCTATCTCGACGAGCTGGACACGGACTTGAACACCGTGGATACCGTGGTGAAAACCGGCAACCCCATGGCCGACGCCATTCTCAACAGCAAAATCTCCCTGGCGCGTTCCCGGAATATCCCAACCCAGGTGGACGCCCACATCCCGGTGAAGCTGAAAATGTCGGAGCTGGACTTGTGCTGCATCATCGGCAATCTCTTTGACAATGCCATGGAGGCAAGCATGGCCTTGCCGGAGGAAAAGCGGCTGATCCGGGTGTACATGGACATGAAGGGGACGCAGCTCTACATCTCTTTCACCAACTTCACCGCCGCGAAGAAGCTAAGTAAGGTGGGCAGGGGCTTCAAAACCTCTAAGGGCGAAGGTCACGGCTTCGGGCTGGTGCGCATGGACGACATCGTGTCCCGCTACGACGGCTACCTGAGCCGCAACAGCGAGGACGGGGCGTTCACCACGGAAATCCTCATCCCCCAAGTCTGATACTAGTTTTCAATAAAACGGTTAAAAACCGTTTTATTCGGCTGCTGTTTCAGCAGCCAGCGGCGTAGCCGCAAAAAACGTAAGTCCATACATTTCTCGCCGCCACCGGCGGCCTGCGAAGGATTCGCAGGATAAAATGGTGTTAACCATTTTATCGAGAAATAGTATGACTGTGCAGTTCGTCCCCGAAAATAAGCAATTCGTCCCCAGAATCTTCCGGGGACGTCTTTTTGTGATAGAGTAGGTTAACGAGGTGAGGCAAAATGAAAGACAAAACAAAGCCAAAATACAACGCCGCCCAGAACGTGGGATGGATGGTGAAGATCGCATGGAAGGTCAGAAGACGGGTGCTGTTTCTCTGCGTCGCCATGGCGGCGCTGGAGGTAGCCAACAATCTGGCGCAGCTGTACGTCGCGCCGGAAATTTTAAGCCGCGTGGAGCGCCACGCTCCCATGGGCGAGCTGCTTGGCACCATCGGGCTGTTTACCCTGGCACTGTTCCTGACCATGGGACTCAAGGAGTATTTCAAGAAGATCGCCCTGTTCCCGAGGGTGGACGTGCGCTCCAGTATTGTGGGCATGATCGGCAGAAAGTGCAACATGACCTCCTTCCCCAATACGCTGGAGGCAAAGTTTATCAAGCTTCGGGAAAAGGCGCATCAGTCGACCCAGAGCAACAATGAAGCGACGGAACTGGTTTGGGAGACCCTGACAGAGCTGATGCAGAATGTGGGCGGCTTTCTGGTGTACCTCACCATCCTGTCCCGCCTGAACGGGGTGCTGCTGGGGGTGATCGTTGTCACCTGCGTGGCCGGCTTCCTGCTGTCCCGCCATTCCGACAACTGGGAATTCCGACACCGGGACGAGGAAGAAGCTTATTACGCGAAGACGAGGTACATTCGCAATAAGGCGCAATCCGTGGAGCTGGCAAAGGATATCCGGATTTTCGGCTTGCAAGGCTGGCTGAACGAGCTGATGGATCGCGTCCAGAACGTGTTTCTGGATTTTCTGCTGCGCAGTGAGAAGGTTCGGCTGCTGTCGGATGTTGCCGAAGCGCTGCTCACCATGGCGCGAAACGGCATCGCCTACGCCTACCTGCTCCACATGGCGCTCCGGGATTCTCTGAGCGTGCCGGAATTTATCCTGTATTTTACCGCGGTGTCCACCTTCACCACCTGGGTCATGGGCATTTTGCAGGCGGCGCAGAAGCTGCACGAGGAAAGCCTCGACATTTCCCAGGTGCGGGAATTTCTGGACTACCCGGAACCCTTCCGGTTTGAGGGCGGCGTGGCCATTCCCAAGGCGGATGCCTACGAGTTAAAGCTGGAGCATGTGTCCTTCCGCTACCCCGGGGCGGAGGAGGATACCATCCACGATCTTGACCTGACGGTGCGCCCCGGGGAAAAGCTGGCCATCGTGGGACTGAACGGCGCGGGCAAGACCACCCTTGTAAAGCTGCTGTGCGGCCTGTTCGACCCCACCGAGGGGCGGGTGCTGCTGAACGGCGTGGATGTAAGGAACTTTAACCGCCGGGAATACTATGGGCTGTTCAGCGCCGTGTTTCAGGAATTTTCCATTCTGGACGTAACCGTGGCGGAAAACATCGCCCAGACCAATGAGAACATTGACACCCAAAAGCTTTGGGACTGCATCGAAAAGGCGGGCTTGACGCAGACCATCCAGAAGCTGCCCAAGGGGTTGGACACCCATGTGGGCAGGGAGGTCTACTTAGACGGCGTCCTGTTCTCCGGCGGCCAGACCCAGCGGCTGATGCTGGCGCGGGCGCTGTACAAGGACGGCGCGATTCTGCTGCTGGACGAACCCACCGCCGCACTGGATCCCCTGGCAGAAAACGACATCTACCGGAAGTACAAGGACATGACGGCGGGGAAGACCTCTCTGTTCATCTCCCACCGGCTGGCGTCCACGCGGTTCTGTGACCGCATCATCTTCATAGCGGACGGCCGCATCACCGAGGAAGGCACCCACGATCAGCTGCTGGCTCGGGGCGGGGCCTATGCCAGGCTCTTTGAAATCCAGAGCCGGTATTATCAGGAAGGGAAGGCGTTCTGACAATGAAAGAGAAAATGAATTTAAGACACGCCCTGTCCGTCCATTTCCGCGCGGCCAGGGAGCTGAACCGGGTCAACCGCAGCTTCTTCCCGGTGATCACCCTTTACGCCATCGTTAAAGCGATTCTGCCCTATGTGACGGTGTTTTTCTCCGCCCGGATCCTGAAGGAGCTGGCGGTGCTGCGCAGGCCGGATGTTCTGCGAAACTGGGTCATTGCCGGGGTGCTGGCTACCGGCCTGTGCGCCATTGCGAAGGCGGTGCTGTACCGGCGGCAGAAGACCGCGTACACCGATATGTATTGCAGAAAAGAGATCATCTTCTGCCGGAAGTTTTTTGCCATGGACTACGCGGACATGGACAAACAGGAGACCCACGACCTGCGGGCGCAGATCGCCGAGAGTGAGAATTGGGCAAGCTGGGGCTTGATGCGCACGCCCCAGGCGTATGAGTACGCGCTGGGAAGCATTACCGGCATCTTAAGCGGCATTGCGCTGACGGTCACCCTGTTTACCTCCCCGGTGCCGGAAACTGCCGGAAAGCTGACCGTCCTGAATAACCCCCTGTTCATCCTGGCTCTGGCGGGCGGCATGATTCTCGTCAGCGTTCTGGCGGGAAAATGCAACGAAAAGTCCATTTCCTACTGGAGCCGCGCGACGGAGGACGCCACCATGGACAACCGCCTGTTTACTTCCTTCGGCTTTATCGGCCAAAAAAAGGGACGGGGCGCGGACATCCGGATGTACAACCAGCAGAATCTGGTGTCGGCCTACTGGAACGGCAATTCGGCCTTTGGTACCAACGGCAGGCTGGGAAAGGTTGCGAAGGGACCCATGGGCATCTATTCCGCACTGGGTACGGGCATTGTGGCGCTGATCTCCGGCTTTGTGTACGTGTTTACCTGTCTGAAGGCCTGGGGCGGCGCGTTTGACGTGGGCAGCGTGACCCAGTATGTGGGCGCGGCCACCGCCATGGCGGGAAGCATTTTTGAGCTGACCGGGCTGCTGGGCATTCTGAAAACCAATACGAAATTTCTGGATACCACCTTCCAGTTTCTGGATATCCCCAACGCCATGTATCAGGGCAGCCTGACCACGGAGAAGCGCGCCGACCGGCAGTACGAGGTGGAATTCCGCAACGTATCCTTCCGCTACCCCGGCCGGGAGGACTGGGCGCTGAAAAACGTGTCCATGAAGTTCAAGGTCGGCAGGCGGCTGGCAATCGTTGGCGAAAACGGCAGCGGCAAGACCACCTTTATTAAGCTCCTGTGCCGCCTGTACGACCCCCAGGAGGGAGAAATCCTCCTGAACGGCATTGACATCCGCAAGTATAACTATCGGGATTACATGCAGATTTTCTCCGTGGTGTTCCAGGACTTCCAGCTCCTGTCCCAGCCTCTGGGAGAAAATGTGGCGGGCAGCGCCGATTACGACCGGGCGCGGGCAACGAAGGCTCTCGTGGACGCGGGCTTCGGCGACCGGCTGGCGGCCATGCCCCAGGGGCTGGACACCATGCTCTACAGGGACTTCGCCGAGGACGGTGTGGAGATTTCCGGCGGCGAGGCGCAGAAAATCGCCATTGCCCGGGCACTTTACAAGGACGCGCCCTTCATCATTCTGGACGAACCCACTGCCGCCCTTGACCCCATCGCCGAGGCGGAGATTTACGAGAAGTTCAACGCCATTTCCGGCGACCGCACGGCCATCTACATCAGCCACCGGCTGTCGTCCTGCCGGTTCTGCGACGAAATCGCCGTGTTCAGCGACGGCCGGGTGATTCAGCAGGGAACCCATGAGACGCTTCTGGCGCAGGAGACGGGGAAATATGCCGAGCTTTGGCACGCCCAGGCGCAGTATTATACCAAGCAAACGCCTGACGCTGCGGAAAATTGACGGATTTGCCAAAAAGGGAACAAGGCGTTTATGCTTTTGGGAGATTTTAAGCGCGGGTTCCGGGGCAGGCGTTGCAAAAACGAAGGACATGGTGTAAAATAACTAGATAGACAAACGATTCAAAGGCGGGCGTCAGCCCGCCTTTTCATCTTGCTTTCAGGAGGAACCCCAAATGGCAAAATACATCATGGCGCTGGACGCCGGCACCACGTCCAACCGCTGCATCCTGTTCAACGAGCAGGGAGAAATGTGTTCCGTCGCCCAGAAGGAATTCACCCAGTATTTTCCCCAGCCCGGCTGGGTGGAGCACGACGCCAACGAGATCTGGTCTACCCAGATAGAGGTCGCCCAGCGGGCTATGGCGAACATCGGGGCGACCGCCGCCGACATTGCCGCCATCGGCATCACCAACCAGCGGGAGACCACCATCGTCTGGGACAGAAAAACCGGCGAGCCGGTGTGCCGCGCCATCGTCTGGCAGTGCCGCCGCACCAGCGCTTACTGCGACCAGCTGAAGGAAAAAGGGCTGGTGAAGCAATTCCGGGGCAAGACCGGTCTGGTCATCGACGCCTATTTTTCCGGTACCAAGCTGCGATGGATTCTGGAGAACGTGCCGGGCGTCCGGGCGCGGGCGGAGCGGGGTGAACTGCTGTTCGGCACCGTGGAGACCTGGCTCATCTGGAAGCTCACCGGCGGCAAAGCCCATGTGACGGACTTTTCCAACGCCTCCCGCACCATGCTGTTCAACATCAACACCCTTCGCTGGGACGATGAGATTCTGGCGGAGCTGGACATCCCCAAGTGTATACTCCCGGAGGTCAAGCCCAGCAGCTGTATTTACGGCGAGGCGCTGGCGCAGTTTTTTGGCGCGCCCATTCCCATCGCGGGGGCGGCGGGAGACCAGCAGGCGGCGCTGTTCGGCCAAACCTGTTTCCGGCCGGGAGAGGCCAAAAACACCTACGGCACCGGCTGCTTTATGCTGATGAATACCGGGGATAAGCCCGTGTTCAGCCAAAACGGGCTGGTCACCACCATCGCCTGGGGCTTGAACGGGCAGGTCACCTACGCGCTGGAAGGCTCGATTTTCGTGGCGGGGGCGGCGATTCAGTGGCTGCGGGACGAGCTGCGGCTCATCGATTCCTCCCCCGACTCGGAGTACATGGCGACCAAGGTGCCCGATACCAACGGCTGCTACGTCGTCCCGGCGTTCACCGGTCTGGGCGCGCCCCATTGGGATCAGTACGCCCGGGGAATCATCGTGGGACTGACCCGGGGCGTCAACAAATATCACATCATCCGCGCGACCTTGGACAGTCTGTGCTACCAGACCAACGACGTTCTGAGGGCCATGGAGGCCGATTCCGGCATCCGTCTGGCGGCGCTGAAGGTGGACGGCGGCGCCTGCGCCAACAATTATCTCATGCAGACCCAGGCGGACGTTATCAACGCGCCGGTGCAGCGCCCCCGCTGTGTGGAGACCACCGCCATGGGCGCGGCGTATCTGGCGGGGCTTGCGGTGGGGTACTGGGCAAGCAAGGAAGACGTGGTAAAGAACTGGGCGATTGACCGCACCTTTGCGCCGAACATCGGGGCGGAGGAACGGGAAAAGCGCATTCGCGGCTGGAATAAGGCGCTCAAGTGCGCCTACGGCTGGGCGAAGGATTAGGGTATGGAACTGGAATCGATAACGGGAGCCGCCGTGGAGGAAAAGGCTGTTCCGCCCTTTTTCCGGGAGCTGATGCGCCGGGGCTGCCTGGACGCCGGGGAGATACGCGCCGCGTCCGACGGATTCTGCGCGGCGGCAAAATCCCTTGCGGATATCCTGGTGGGGCAGGGCATTACGACCTTCCTCAATGACCGGGACGAGCCGCGGGACTGCGACAAATTTTTCGACGACTGGTACTGCTACGCCGTTCCCCGGAAGGGCGGGTACGTCTACAGCCTGTTCAAGCTGAGAGAGCAGGAGTTCGACGCCAAAAACGGCCTGATCGCGGACGGGGACACCCCCGGCGTGACCGTTTCCTTTATCGCTTTCGACACGGAGGTGCTGGCGCAGTGCCTTTCGGAACCGACCGTGGCAAACCGGAAGCGGCTGAATCAGGAGATCAATCGGGTGGTGGCGGCGCGGGGGCAGAGGCACGACAGGACGCTGAAAGCCTATTTTCTCAGCCCGAAGGCGGAGGGACCGTACCTCATTGCGGAGCTGTACGTCCGGCATATCGCCTCCTTCGCGGGGGAGGGCTGCATCGACGTTCCCGAACACTACACGTCAGTTTACCGGGAAAGCGCGGCCGCCGGCTTCCATGGCTGGGCGGGGAGAATCCCCCGCTTCCTTGAGGAAAACAACAAGGCCGCAGGCCATACGGTCTGCGACCATGAGAAAATCTACATCCAGAATCCGGACAGCCTGTCCGTCTACGAAAAGCGGGCGATTCTGGCGACCCATGCGGCGAACGTCTCCGTTCATTCCTTCGCCGCCGAGGTGCGCTTTCACGCCCGGTTTCTGACCTGGTATGCCAGACTGCCCATCCCATTTCTGGGAAAATCGGCTTATGACAGCGCCATCCGCGCCGACATGACCATCGACGACACGGAGTTCGACGCGCCTGCCCCCTTCTACCGCATGAACGGCCGATGGGTGAAGGCGCAGCGGAAATACCATAAGGAATACGAATGAAAAAGGCCATCCGCCCCGGCTTTCATGGGTGGCCGTAAAACAGCGAATGGAGCGCATCGGTACAGATGCGCTCCATTTTCATGTAACGGGGAACCCCTTGGCTCTCCCTCTGGGAGAGCTGTCACCGCAGGTGACTGAGAGGGCTATGCACCATCATTTCCCCGCTCCGTCTTCGCCTCGCTCAGCCACCGCTCCCATAGGGAGAGGCAAGGGGTGTGGTTCATTGTCTCACTGCGTCTGGGGGACGGGGAGCTTTGTATCGCCGGGGAGAAGGACGTAATCTGCCTGGTCAAGATCAATGGGCTTCTCAAGGCATTGATTCAGAATGTCTACCCGGCTCCCGTCCTTCATTACGACACAGGCTATGGTACCGTTGAAGCAGAAGAAATCCGCATAGGCCTTTTCGCCCGTGTCTGCTGTCAGGGAAATGCTCTGGCTGCGAAGCTTCACGGAGGTGACCGGGAACGCTTCCAGCCAATCGGTTCCGTCCTGCCCCCAGCCGGTGCTGGCTTTCAGGGTGATGGGTTCGGACAGCAGCTCAATCTCCCGATAAAGAGTTTACCAAGCAAACGTCACATTTTGGGCAAAAATATTTTCGGAACAGGAAAAAGCCGCCCGGCGGGGCGGCTTTTTGCTTGCAGCGAAATTGCGGATTTTTATACTATGGAACCTCTAGGAAGGCATCGCATGGCGGCGCTTACCAGTTTTTGGGCTTCAGATCGCCTACATAGACCACGTCCCGAATCTCGATAACGACGTCCGTGGGGTCGCCCGGGTTCGTCGTGACCGTGGTGATGTTATCCGGCGCGTAGGCGGTGGCACGCCCTTTGTCCCGATTCGGGTCGTGATGATAATCCGTCGGCGGATTTTTGGTGGGGGTATGGCCGTTCTCGCCCTGCTCCACAAATTCCGTACCCTCCGGGGTCTTGTTCTCGAAGCGGATGTTCTTGACGATGTCCTTTCCGTCGGGATCCGAGGAAAGACGGATGGTGGGGAACATCTTGTCCGCTTCTTCGCTGTGCCCCGCCACGTTCATTGAGGTATCACTGTACGCAGCGTTCGTGGACTTCTCGGCGGCATCCAGTGCTTTGTAGGTCGTTCCGGGGGTGAGCGAAGTATGGTTTTCGTCCCTAATATAAAAGTTCAGCTTACTGCTGGGGTCTTCACTATCCAGCGTCAGATAATAGCTCACGCCGTTGTCAAGATCCTCCTGGCTGTAGGCAACGCCAATGAGGAAGGTCGAAACCGTGACACTGCGAAGGGGAGGCTGCTCCTGATTATCTCCCGGAGCGGCCGAGTCGACTGGATAGGACGTGGCGCCCACATAGTATACGTAAACCGTTGTTACCGAGGGGCGTGGGATGGTGGAATCCTCAGGCGGATCCAGATGGCTCGCGCCCTTTGCCGCAACCGCCACCTCACCGTCACCGGCTGCGGGAGCGGCGTCAGTGCTTTTCTTTCCCACAAAGCCCGCAATGCGGATGATGAGCTTTCCTTCCCCGGCGTTTGCCAGGGTGAAGGAATCGTTCAGCGAGACCCCGACACCGGCGGTGCTGAGGAACTGGGCGAGGGCTTCCTCCTTGCCCGGGGCTTTCAGCTGTCCGTTTTCGATTTGCAGATCGGACACGGCCAGACCCAGCGTCTGGAGCGCGTCGCCGTTTTCCCGCACCAGCTTGGCGGCGGCAAGGTCTTCCAGACGGACATAGACACGGCCGTTTTCCAGCTTGGGCGCGTAGGCGACGCCCTCGAGGGTAATGGCTTCTTCGGTCAGCCCATGGGCGTCCACAGACGCGGGGTTCGGCAGGCCGTAGCCATAGCGAACCCATTCCACAGGCAATTCGTTTTCCTCCGCAAAGGCAGCCATCGGGAGGATGAGCAGCAGAAGACAGCACATCAGCAGTCTTCTCAAGTGGGTTTTCATGTGTTATCCTTCCTTTCCTTCCCCGTGGGGGATTGATGTAAAACCATTATACAGGATATGGCGACAAAAAGCAAGAAGAAAATGGTTTGTATACCATTTTTTAGAATAAAAAGGATGTCTCCCCCTGAAAATTGGGGAGACATCCGAGAACGATTTGGCTTTTCAGCACTTGACCCGCTCGCCGACCCGGCAGTATACCAGATACCCCGCCGCGGCGGCGACGGACAGGGCGTAAACCACCGCAATCAGGACAAAGGGCAGCTTGACGTGGATGGTGTACAGGAATCCCGCCAGCAGGGAGCCGATGATGCTGCCAAGGGATTTGGTCGCGTTATAAAAGCCCATGACCAGATTCTTCTGGGCAGGGTCTGCCCGGGTGGCCACCATGTCCTGCAATACGGGGACGCTGACGGAATACCCGGCGTACAGCGCGATGCCGCAGGAGAGGAAGACGGAGATCTGCGGCGCAAGGACGGTTCCCAGCGAGGCCAGGGTGCAGGCACCCACCAGCACCACCGTGGATTTTCCGGTGTCGGCCTTGCGGATGATCCACAGACACAGGGTCATATTGAACAGGAAGGACACGAAGCCCACCACGGCCTTGATGATGCCGTTATAGGCGGAGGTCAGCCCCAGCTGGTCTTTCAGGTAATAGTTGAACACCTGGTCGAAGCAGGTATTTCCCAGATTGATGAGAATGTTCACCAGAAACAGAAGGACGAAGGCGGTATTCATGAAATATTTGCCGTCCCGGAAGGCGTCGAAGGGATTGCCGTTGGCAATCAGCTCCTTGACGGACACCTTTCCGGTGCGTTCCCCATCCGGCACACAGCACAGCCGGAACAGAATGCCGCTGACGAGCAAAGCAGCCGCTTGCAGAAGAAAGGCAGCGCGGATGGAAAATTCCCCCACCACGCCGCCGACAAGATAGCCGAATGCCCCGAACACCGAATGGAGGGTCGCGCTGTAGGTCAGGTATTTTGCCATGTCCTTAGGCTCCGCGACGTTGACCACATAGGTCAGCATACTGACGAACACGCCGCCGATAAATACGCCCGCCAGAAGCCGCACAAAGAGAATACCCGCCTGGGTGGTGGAATAGGCGAACCCCAGCTGCGCCGCCGCGTAGCCGACGCAGCAGATGAGCAGAGACTCCCGGGAGGAAATGAACCGGTTGATATTGCCCCAGGAGGGGGACAGGGCAAAGTTGGCGATCATCATGACCGCCAGCATCAGCCCGAACATATAGTCCGGCAGACCCAGCTCCTGAATGATGGTGGGGGTTACAGGGTGGGCGAAGTTGGCCGCAAGGTGAAACAGCGCCATGGCCACGAAAAACAGAAGAAAGCGGGTTTTATATTTCATAAATACGGCCCCAATCGGTCATTCCAGCGTGATGGTCATTTCGTTGCGGTAGGTTTCGCCTGCGGGCAGGTGGATCATGTGCGCCTGTTTGGCGAAGTCCTCCACGAAGGCGCTGTGAGAGGGGAGACTGACCCACGGCTCAATGCAGACGTAGGGGGCGTCGGTTTTGGGCGCGTGCCACAATCCGACAAAGGGCATGTCCGGGAAGGACACCGTGACGCTGCGGGAAGATTTGCTGGAGCGCAGGGTCAGCGTGCGGCTGACGTTTCCCAGCACCACCGCGTCCAGATCAAACAGCGCGTGGGTCAGGGGAATCCTGCGGTCGTCTTCCAGAGGATAGGGAGATTCGGTACCCGCAAGCCGGTAATTGGCGGGATCCATGTCCACCCGCACGGGCTGGCAGGGCTCGGCAAAGTCCAGCTCCCAGTCCTCAAAGGAACCCTCGCCGTTCAGGGGGACGTTGAAGCCCGGGTGTCCGCCGATGCCGAAGTACATCTCCCGGGAATCCCGGTTTTCCACCAGACAGGTCTTGCGGATCTGATTTCCCCGGAGGGTGTAGCATACGTGGAAGGCAAAACGGAAGGGATACATGGAACGGGTCTTTTCGTTGTCGGTTAAGGTGAAGCGGATGGAAGACCCGGTCTGCCCGGTCACGGCGAAATCCGTGCCGATGCAGAAGCCGTGGATGGTCATGGGGTAGGTTTTTCCGTCCAGCAGGTACGTTCCGTCAGTCAGACGGCCGACGTAGGGGAACAGGTTGGCGTCCCGCCGCGCCCAGTATCTGGCGTCGCCCTGCCAGAGATATTCGGCGCCGTCCTTGACGATGCTGTGCAGCACGGCGCCGCAGGCGTCGAGGGTCACGGTCAGGGTGCCGTTGTGAAGGGTATACAGGTTCATAAAATGTCCTCCTGAAAAGTGATGGGATTTGTGTAACCAGTATAGCGTGAAAGGCTGTACTTTGCAAGATTTTGTGAAAAGTATGAAAAAATGCGTAAGAAAGGTATATGTGGGTCGGCGGCATTTTTGATTATACTGTAGGCAGGAAACAAAATAACAGGAGGAAATGAAATGAAGAAATGGAATGTGGCCATCATCGGACTGGGGTTTGTGGGGAAGCTCCATTATGACGCTCTGCGGCGGCTGCCCAATGTCCATGTGCGCACCATAGTGGTGCACAAGGCGCAGGACATTCCGCTGGTGAAGGAAAACTATGACGCGGACGTGGTGACGGACTGCTGGCAGGAGGCTGTGGCGGACCCGCAGATTCAGGTAATCCACAACTGCACGCCCAACGCCCTCCATGACGAGATCAATCTGGCGGCTATCGGGGCGGGGAAGCACCTGTACGCGGAAAAGCCCATGAGCCTGACCACCGCCGGGGCGGAGGAAGTGCTGGCGGCGGCAAAGGCCGCCGGAATTGCCCATGCCATCAATTACCAGTGCCGGATGAACGGTGCGGTGCTGGAAATGCGGGCGCGGCTTCAGCGGGGACAGGCCGGCCGGCCGCTGTATGTGGGGGGACAGTATTTGCAGGAGTCTGTGGCGCGGAAGACCGACTACACCCCCCGTCGGATTCCGGAGACCTCGCCCGCCCGTGCGCTGCTGGATATTGGCGTTCACTGGGCGGATACGGCAGGCTTTGTCATGGGATGCCCTATTTCCAGAGTGTACGCAAAAATGTACACCCACCATCCCATCCGCATCGACCCGGAAACGGGGCGGGAAATCGTGGTGCGCAGCGACGACACCACCTCCGTCATGGTGGAGTTCGCCGACGGTACCCCCGGCAGCGCCCTGTTCTCCAAATGTATGCTGGGGCACAAGAACGATCTGCGTGTTATCGTCAGCGGGGATGAAAAGGAGTTTTCCTGGCATATGGAGCAGTGCGACCGGCTCTGGGTAGGCCAGCGGGAGCGGGGCAATGAGAGCGTCTACGTAGACAGGAATACGGCTCTGCCCGAGGTACACCCCTACATTCACCTGCCCGCCGGACACACCCCCGGCTGGATGGACGCGCTTACGAATGCCATGCAGGCGTTCTATGATTCCCTGAACGGGGAAGCCTACGCCAGAGAAAAAGTGCCCTATGCCACCTTTGAAGACGGCGTTATGGGCAATCGGTTCGTGGACGCCTGTCTGGAATCCGCACGTCAGGATCGCTGGATAGCCCTGTAATTCGTGCATTCGATAAAGGAAAGTGTAGATTGCATATATTGCAAAACAGCGAAAACACAGCTACAATAAAAACAGCAAATGGGCAATATGCTCAAAAATTATTTTTGGGAGGTTACAATATGGCAGACTACCGCACGATTCCCGCCGCCGAGCTGGGCAAGGGCAGCAACATCAAAGTTGAGCTGTGCGAGACAGAGGTGGACCTTTATTGGAAAATGGCGATCGAGGTTCTGGAGCTGATTCAGGAGAACAACGCCAAGGGCGAAAAGACCGTTATGATCGTTCCCTATGGCCCTCTTGGCCCCTACGCCCGGCTGGTGGAGCTTATCAACAAGCACCGGGTCAGCCTGAAGAACTGCTGGTTCATCAACATGGACGAATATCTGGATGAGAACAAGCAGTATCTGCCCAAGACCGACCCGCTGTCCTTCCGGGGCGGCATGGATCGGATCTTCTATGGTCTGGTAGACCCCGAGCTGCTCATGCCGGAGGAGCAGAGAATTTTCCCCGAGCCGGGCAACGAAGGCCGCATCTGGGAGACCATCCAGAAGCTGGGCAAGCTGGATATGTGCTGGGGCGGCGTCGGCATCACGGGACATATCGCCTTCAATGAGCCGCCGGAACCCGGTGAAGTGTGCACGGACGAGGAATTCCTCCAGCGTCCCACCCGTGTGCTGAAGCTGGCACGGGAGACCAAGACCATCAACGCGTTCATGAACGCGGGCGCCGATCTGGACGCCATTCCCGACTGGTGCATCACCGTCGGCATGAAGGAAATTTTCCATGCCCGGAAGGTTCGTATGTGCATGCCCCGTGACTGGAATGCCGCCATGCTGCGCAAGGCGCTCCACGGCCCCGTCAGCTGCAAGGTTCCCGTGTCCCTGTTCCAGAATCACGGCGACGCCAAGATCTATGCCATCGCGCTGGCCGCTACCACGCCCGTGATCCCGGAGATCCGCGTCTACAATAAGTAATATACATAAAAATATGGCAGGGCGCTATCCGGTGCCCTGCCACTTTTCAAAGGAAGCTCTGGTTCAATCGGCGAGAGCCGGCGAAAAAGATCTGCTGCTCAGCCGAAGACGATTGATTCAGAGGTTCCCAAAGGGAGAATGGCTATGAACAAAATCTGGATCGGCAACGGCCAGCTGGTCTTGCCGGACAAAATCGTCCCCGGCGGCTCCGTGCTGCTGGAGGGAAAGAAGATCGCGGCCGTCAACGTGCCCTGTCCGCCGGATGCCCGGCGGGTGGATGTGGACGGAAGCTATATTATGGCGGGCTTCGTGGATATCCATGTCCACGGCGGCGGCGACTCGGACTTTATGGATGAGGACGCTTCGGCGTTCCCAACCATTGCGAAAGCCCACTGCGCCCACGGAACCACCGCCCTGTGCCCCACCACCATGACCTGCGCGGATTCATTGCTGGAAAAGACCATCGACCTGTTTCTGGAAGCGGACAAGGAGCCGGAAAACGGTGCGGAGCTGCTGGGACTGCATCTGGAGGGCCCTTATTTCTCCGCTGCCTCCAAGGGCGCACAGCCCATTGGGGAGCAGCGTATCCCTGAGCGGGAGGATCTGGAGCGGATACTGCGGCGGGCGAAGGGAAGCATCCTGCGCTGGGACGCCGCGCCGGAGCTGCCGAATATGGAGCTGTTTGCCAAGGTCATGGCGGAAAACGGGGTGCTTGCCTCTCTGGCGCACAGCGCGGCGACCGCGCCGGAGGCATTGCGGGCCTTTGACTGGGGATTTTCCCATGTGACGCATTTCTACAATGCCTGTACGACGTTCCACAAGAAGAACGGTCTGGTTTATTCCGGCATTGTGGAGGCGACCTACCTGCGCGACGATGTGACCATTGAACTCATCGGCGACGGACGCCACATTCCACGGGAGTCCATGCTGCTGGCACTGCGCATCAAGGGCGCGGACTCCATCGCTCTGATCACGGACGCCATGCGGGCGGCCGGTGTAAACTGCGAAAAATCCGTGCTGGGAGCCAGAACCACCGGCGTACCCGTGGTCATCCGGGACGACGTGGCGCAGCTGCCAGACCTCAGCTCTTACGCGGGCAGCATTGCCACCATGGACCGGTGCCTGCGCACGGCGCATGTGCAGTACGGAATTCCTCTGCCGGAGGTCAGCAGAATGCTCTCCCTGACACCGGCGAGACTCTGCGGCGTTTCCGACCGCAAGGGTTCGCTGGAAAAGGGGAAGGACGGGGACGTGGTCGTGCTGTCCGGGGATTTCCAGGTGCAGCAGGTATACGCCCGGGGCGATCGGTGCGTATTTGAGACGTGAAGAACCTTTATATATTATCCATTGTATAAGATGCTGAAAAGAATAAGTTCTATATAGGGAATCGTAGGTAATGTTGATTGCAATTGTGGACGATTTGCTCTATACTATAGCCATAGCAGGTAAGCAGATTGTGAAATTTGCTGTAGTCGCGCAACTGCTAATCAATCAAACTGAGGAGGAACACAAATGAAAAAACTGTTCGCACTGCTTCTGGTGGCCATCATGGCGCTGAGCATGGTCGCCTGTGGCGCAGATAAGACTGCAACCACCGAAGCCCCCAAGACTGACGCTCCCGCTGCTCCCGCTGCCACTCAGGCGGAGACGACCGTGTCCGACGAGCCTGTGACCATCCACTGCCTGCACTACATGGTCGAGGGCAACAAGTCCGCCGGCCTTGAGAAGATCCAGGCTGCGTTCTCCGAGCTGTACCCCAACGTTACCTTTGAAAACAGCGCATACTCCCAGGGCACTGACTACTTTGCACAGCTGCAGACCGCGATCGCTTCCGGCGATATGCCCGAGATCATGATGGGCAACCCCGGCCTGTACACCGACCTGATCGATGGCGGCTACGTCATGGACCTGACCGGCAACGCCGTTATCGAAGGACTGGGCCTGACCCAGGCCGACATGGGCGACGTGTCCTATCAGGGCAAGTGGTACGCCTTCCCCGTGGACTTCAAGACCTGGGGCGTTTACTACAACAAGACCATCTTTGATGAGCTGAATCTGAAGGTTCCCACCACCCAGACCGAGCTGCTGGAAGTCTGCAAGGCTCTGAAGGCCGGCGGCTATGATCCTTGGGCACAGTGGTATGCCGACGGCGCCTCCGTTGATATCGAAATGCGTCCTGTCGTCTGGACGGAAGCGATCCAGAACGGTGACAACGATATGTTCGAGAAGCTGATGAGCGGCGAGAAGAAGGTTGCTGACTATCCCTACTTCGCCAAGGGCCTGGAAGCCTGGGGCGCTCGTATGGGCAACTGGGCACGCAATGACGCCACCTCCAACAAGCAGTCCGACGCTAACGAGATCTTCCTGTCCGGCCAGGCTGGCATGCTGTACCAGGGCACCTGGAACTACGGCTCCATCGAAGACCTGAAGTCCGACGACTTCGACTACGGCTTCTTCTTTGTTCCCACCGACGATTCCGGCAGCGAGCCTGTCATGAACGTGCAGGTCGATCAGGCCTTCATGGTCAACCCCAAGGCTGAGAATGCTGACTGGGCCGTCAAGTTCATGGAGTTCTTCCTGAGCGAGCAGATGGGCACCTGGTCCGACGCGACCAAGCAGCCCTGCATCACCGGCGCTACCACCGAGAATACCACCGATTTCCTGAAGACCATTCTGGACGTGAAGGCCTCCGGCAACACTGTCGGCTACGGTGAGTTCACCGTTCCCTTCACCTCCGCTTACACCGCTGCTTACCGCAAGGCTCTGACCGCTTACGCCACCTACTGCTGCACCGGCAAGACTACCGACGGTGTCAACTCCGTGGAAAGCTGCATCGAGTACATGCAGGAGCTGTTCGACGAGGAATTCGCACAGGCTGGCCTGTAATGGCTGATATCACATTGTTCGTATAATTTAAGGGTCGGGTGGGCGCAGTCCGCTAGGACAGCGCCCACTCATCCCTCTTACCAGAAATAACGGCTAACCGGCCGCCACCATGAGAGGTGTGTGTATGCGCAAATTAAATATGCCGAGGCGGCTGTCTTCCAGTGCGGCCCGGACTCACGGCGGAAACATGCTGTTTATGCTGCCGACGATCATCCTGTTCTGCATTGTTGTCCTGATCCCATTCTTTCAGGGCATTCCCTATTCCTTCACCAACTGGAAGAGCATTGTCAGTGAAACGAAGGAATTCAACGGACTGAAAAACTACATCTACCTGATTAAAAACAAATATTTTCAGGATTCCCTGCTGGTCACCTTCAAGTTCACGATCCTGTATATGATCTCCGCGAACGTTATGGGATTGCTGCTGGCGCTGGCCATCCACAGGTCTTCCTGGTTCAATAATATTGCCAGAACCGTACTGTTCCTGCCCTTTACGGTGTCCGTGACGGCCGGTTCCATTGTCTGGTCCTACGTATTTACCGATGTTTACGGCACGATCACCGGTCTCGTCAGCCCGCTGGGTATGCCCGGCCAGATCATTTACGGTATGGTCGTCATCGGCGCATGGCGCGACATGGGTTACACCATGCTGATCTACATTGCGGCACTTCAGGCCGTTCCTCAGGATTATTATGAGGCGGCGACCGTGGACGGCGCCGGAAAGCTGCGTCAGTTCTTCTCCGTGACCGTTCCCAACATTGTGCCCGCGTTTACGACGAACGTGACGCTGCTGCTGGCATGGGGCCTGCGGACCTTCGATATGCCCATGGCCGTTGCCCGCAACGCAAGAGAAGGTCAGTTCACCGCGGTTTATGTCTATGACAGCATCTTCTCCAACAACAAGGCCGGTCTTGGTCAGGCAGCCGCTGTTATCCTGACCATCATTCTGGTGGTTCTGACCCAGATCGTTACACGCTCTCTGAGAAGACTGGAGGTTGAACAGTAATGGCAAGTTCGACGGTTATTGCTTCCCCTCACAAGCGTCTTCTGGACCGGCACACCCAAAAGAAGCTGGCCGGAATCGGCCGGGTAATCATGATTCTGCTGATTATGATTATTGTGGTGCTGCCGTTCTATGTGGCGGTTCTGTACTCCTTCCGCGCGCCGGACGCCATCACGGCCAACCGCCTTGCATGGCCGGAGCATCCGACATTCCAGAATTATCTGCGGGTCATTTTTGAAAATGAAAGCTTCCTGACCGGCTACAAGAACAGCATCATCAACACTCTGCCCACGGTCGTGCTGCTGATGGTCATTACCTCCATGGCAAGCTGGGTTCTGGCGCGCCATGAGACAAGGTTCTATAACTTCATGTACGCCATCCTGACGCTGGGTCTGCTGATTCCCTTCCAGTGCTTTGAGCTGCCGCTGTACATCAACTGGTACAACGCCGGTCTCGTCAGCACGAACATTGGATTCATTATCGCCCGCGCGGGCTTACAGATATCCATCAGTCTGACGGCGGTCACCGGCTTTATCAAGACGGTGCCCCGCGACTTGGAGCAGGCGGCGATGATGGACGGCTGCAACCGGTTCCAGTGCTTCTGGAAGGTGGTCTTCCCCCTGATGACCCCCATCAACGTGACCCAGCTGGTTCTGAACACCCTGTTTATCTGGAATGACTACAGCACGTCGATCATTCTGCTTCGCAAGAAGTACTCCTTCACCCTGACGTTGGCACAGATCATTTACTTCAACGAGAATACGACCATGCTGAACGAGGCGTTTGCCTTCTTCATCATGGCCATGATCCCGATTCTGATCCTCTATCTGTGCATGCAGAAATACATTGTCAGCGGCATCACCGCTGGTGCGGTCAAGGGTTGATCCCGACAGTTTGGCACCGGCCTCAGGAAAGCCTGAGGCCGGTGTTTTCCATAACAGGAAATGTAAGGAAAGTAAAAAATACGTTGCGGATGCCGACAAATTCTGTTATAATACTACAAAAAAGGAGGGCGTGCCGTTTTGACTGCCAAAAAAAGGAAATTCTGGAACATTCCGCCGGAAGAAGAACAGACGGGACTGCTCCTGTGGTTTCAGATTTTACAGAAGCATTATCTGAAGCTGTTCAGCGCGAACGCCATAGCGGTTCTCAGTCTGCTGCCCTGCGCCTATTTTATTTATCTTCTGATACAGACTGGCGATATTGTTTTCTGGGGACTGGGGCTGACCCTTTTTGTGCTGGCGTCTCCCTGCCAGACGGGGCTGCACAGTGTCTGCGTGCGGCTGGTTCACAGAATGCCGGTGTGGGTGAAGGACGAATTCATCAATGCGTGGAAGCAGGAGTGGAAGCCCTCCATGCTCCTCGGCCTGATTCTCGGCGTGCTGTGGTCGGTGCTGGCCTACGGGGCGTATATGGTGGTCGCGGTGGACGGTGGCATGTCTGTGGGATATCTTTTGATGATGCTGCTTGCGGCGTATTTCCTGACGGGGCTTACCCTGTTCGGCTATCAGCAGATCGCCATGCTGGAGCTGCCCTTTGGCACACAGCTGAAAAACGCGGCGCTTCTGATTTTCGCCGGGAAACTGCGCGCCTTCTTTGCCATCGTGGTGTGGGTCGGAATGCTTCTGGTTCCCGTGATCTACTACGGTCTGGCGGCGTACATATTGCTGGCGGGCTGGGTGGCCATCGGGGTCATGACGGCGAATGTCATTTTCGCGCCGGTGTTTTCCCGACTGTTTCTGACGGGAGAGCCGGAATGAAAAAGAAACTGGAACACATCTGGTACTATTACAAGTGGTATATTCTGGCCGCCGCGCTGGTGATTCTGGTCGCGGCGAATTTCATAGGAGAATTGGGGCAGCGGCGTCAGCCGGACGGCGTGGTCAGCATTGTGACCACCTCTCAGGTGCCGGAGGAAACGGTCGAGGAAATCCGGACGCTGTTTGAGACCCTCTGGGGAGACCGGAATCAGGACGGCGTTACGGACGTGGAAGTGAACGTGTACGCCTACGACGGAATGGGCTATTCCGGCGGCAGCGCGGACGATTATGCCGCCGCGGCCGTGCATCTGGCCTCGGAGATTCAGGCAGGGACTACGGATCTGTTTCTTTCGGACGCGGAAGAACTGATGCGGCAGGCAGAGCGCCTGCAAAACTATGGCGCGTTCCGGGAGTATGACGCGCTGCACCGACTGGACTGCGCCAAGCTGGAAGATTTCGGTGTCTATGCCTTCCCGGAGAAGGCGGCGCTGCTGGACATGCTTCGTTAAGAAAAACCAACGGATGAGGAAGATGAGATAATGAGCTATCGTGTTTTGTTGATCGACGACAATCAGCTGGCGCTGGAATCCATGGAAAAGACCATCCCCTGGGCGGAGCATGATCTGGAGCTTGTGGGGTGCGCGTCCAATGGCATTCAGGGCTGCCAGATGATTCAGTCTCTGCATCCGGACATCCTCATCAGCGATATTCAGATGCCGGAAATGGACGGCCTGACCATGCTGGAGCAGATGAAAAATGAACTGGCCAATTCCAGAGTCATTTTCATTACCGCCTATGACAAAATCGAATACGCGGCCAAAGCCATCCGGCTGTCTGCCTTCGATTTTCTGATGAAGCCCGTCAAAAACGAAGACCTGATCCAGTCTCTTGACCGGGCGGTGCAGAGCATGGACCGGGAGAACAGCAAGATCGAAAAGCAGGCGAAGGAGCAGACAATCCTCCGGCGCGCCCGGTTCCTGTCCGCCCTGACCGCCGGCTCCATGGAGGACATCGCCCACGCTTTTTCCGGTTTTGTGACCGGGATTCCCCAGAATTACTTTTTCATGATCGCGGAAACGGAGAGCCATGTCACGGAGCCGATCTCCCGGATGGAGTTTATGACGTTTCCGGAAAATGTGGAGATACTCAATGTGGTACTCAATCACCAGCTGGTCATGCTCTGCGCGATGACAGGGGAGAGCGGCCACTGGCAGAGCACGGCCAGAAGCATTGCCGCGACATTGCAGGAGAATTTCCTTGGACTGACCGTGGCCGTCAGCAACCTGTACAGCCGCCCGGAGGATTTTTACGTCGCCTATCAGGAGTGCCGCTGTGCGCTGCTGCGCCATGACATCAATGGAAGAACGGCGAGGGTGGAGTTTGCCTACGACTTGGAAGGCGACGCGCTGAAGCATACCCGGATCGAGGAGCTGGATCAGGTCTGCGAGAAGATCGCCCAGCACATTACCGACATCGACCCGGAACGGCTGTGGAGCATGATCCTGAAAAAGAGCGGCGGAAATATCCGCATTATCCGAACCACATTGTGGCTGCTGTGTACCAAGGTGATCCGCAGCAAGCTGGAACAGCATCAGTGGACGGAAGAAGCGGACATGATCGTCTACGACATCACCAAGATCACCCGGGAGCAGGAGGCCAGAGACTGGCTTCTCCGGTTTCTGGAGGAAGCCAACAGAAATACGTCGGGCCAGAACCACCGCTCCAATCTGGTTCGCAACGTGCTGGAATATATCCGCGGACACATCACCGACGGACTGGTGCTGGAAGAGGTGGCAAAGAAGTTTTATGTGTCGCCCAACTATCTTTCCAGCATCATTCACAAGGAGACCGGCAAGACCTACCGCCAGCACGTGATCGAGGCGAAAATGACCGTCGCCAAGCAGATGCTGAACGATACCCGTATGCGGGTGGAGGATGTGGCCTACGCCGTGGGATATGAAAATTACATCAGCTTCTACAACGTTTTCAAACGAATTGAGCATATGAGTCCGTCGGAGTATCGTTTTCAGAAATGGAACGGAGAACAGTTATGATTCAGGCGTGGAAGGATCTGCGTTTTTCTGCCAAGCTGACCCTGATTTTCTTTCTGGTGCTGTCGCTGACCATCGGCGTGATCACGATTCGGCAGAGCTATTCCTCCTTCCGCCTTCTGGAAGAAAAAAGTCTGGAGGATATGGAAAATCTGGCAGAGCAGGTAATTTTGAACTTTACCCAGACCCTTGAGGATATAGAGAACAGCTGCTATGTCGCCATGATCTCCCGTGAGGTGCCGAAAAATATGAGCGGCAGCGCGACCTATGCCGTTCAGAAATATACTCTCGCGACCATGATCAGCAGCGCGACCTCCTATGATTACATCATGGCGCGGAATTCTCAGAGGCAGCTGATCAGTACGGACTTTCGCAATGATACGCCCACTGAGCAGCGCGGTCAGATCGAGGCGGACTGCCGCACCATTCTGGAAGAACATCAGGAAAATACGTTGGGTTCCTGTCAATGGATCCGCATGGACAGCGGCCATGTGTATTTGCTGCGGGATGTTTACGACACCCAGCCCCTGCGGCATATGGGTGTTATTGTGTTGCACATTCGCCAGCCATTTTTCGCGGCGAGCAGCGCTTCGGAGAATACCGGCTTCCTGTTTCTGGATAAGAACGGGGATTTCCTGACCTATACCGGCACGGAGCTGCCGGAGGGAATGACGGATGAAGTGATAGCGGACGCGCAGGCCGGGCCCCTTTCCAGCAAGAATAACTGGTCGGGCGGCGAGTATTTTGCGGTGTCAGTGGCGGGCAGCCAGTGGTCGGTCATTGTGATCTGCTCTACCCAATCTTATCGAACCGGCTGCCGCCAGATCATGCAGAACGGCATCGCACTGGGCGCGCTGGGACTTCTGGCGGGCATGGCTCTGGTGTATATCCTGACAAGATCCGTGCTGAAGAAGCTGGGCGAGATCAAGGAATCCATGAAGGAGGTTGCCAACGGCAATTTTGATTCTCGCATTGAGGTGACGGATGCCGACGATATCAGTCAGCTGGCCCTTGCCTTCAACGACATGAGCCAGAGAATCTCAGAGCTGATGGCGGAGCTGGTGGAAAAGGAGCGGATGCGGAGCAACGCGGAATTGCAGGTTCTGGAATACAAATACCGCGCCTTGGAGACCCAGATCAGACCCCACTTTATTTACAACGCGCTGGAAGTGATCAGCTCCATGGCGAAAATCAAGGGAGAAACGGAAATGATCGACATTGTTCAGACGATCAGCCGGTATTTCCGCAACATCACCCAAAGTACCACCGACCAGTTTATTACAGTCCAGCAGGAATTCGATCGGTTGCAGGACTATACCCGCATTTATCAGTTCATGCACGGCGACCATCTGAAAACCGTTTTCTCCGCCCGGGAGACGGCGCGCAATGCCATGATTCCTACCATGATTTTACAGCCGGTGGTGGAGAATTCCCTGAAATACGGTCTGCGGTCTCAGGAGGAGGACTCTGAGATCCGGGTGCACGCCTACACGCAGGACGGAAAGCTGCTCATTACCATCCGGGACAACGGAAAAGGGCTGACGCAGGAGCAGATGGAAAAGCTGGAGAAGGGCGAGACTGCGGAAAGCAGCAGCTCCGGCATCGGCATGGCGAACGTCCGCCAGCGCCTGAAGCTGATCTACGGGGACAAGAGCAGCATTTCCTTCCGGAACCGCACCGCCGGCGGCGTGAAGGTCACGATCGAAATTCCCTTCACCTATTCAGAGCCGGACAGTCTGTGGGAGCTGGAGCAGATGGACGACTGGAGCGACTTGGACGAGTTGTGGTGATAGAGCTACATATATACCAAATCAGATGCTTTCAGGAAAAAGCGTAAGTTTGGTGAATGGTGTAAAAAAGCTTTGGTAGTATAATATAATAACAGGCGTGAAAAAATAAACTTTTTCGTATATTATGGAGGTTTCGCCATGCTAAACTATCATGTCAAGGTCGGCTTGGTTCCCATTCGCAGAGACGTTACGCCCCGCCCCGGTATCTTTAACTGGGAAAAGGCGGAGGAGCGCTGCGCCGCGGCGGTAGCCTATATCGAGGAGCATTTCACCTCCGAGAACGTTTCCTTCGTGGATCTGAAGGGAATCAACGCCGTGGATGTTCTCTACAGCGACAAGGACGTGGACGCCGTCATCGACCGCTTCCGGGCGGAGAAGGTGGACGCGGTATTCCTGATCAACGGCAACTTCGGCAACGAGGAAGTGGCCGGCGCGGTGGCCAAGGCCATCGGCAAGCCCGTGCTGCTGTGGGGCCCTCAGGACACCGTGTTTGAGCCGGACGGCACCCGGTATACCGATTCCCAGTGCGGCCTGTTCGGCATGAGCCGTCAGCTGCAAAGAATGAACGTTCCCTTTACTTATATCGAAAACTGCCGCATTGAAGACCCGATTTTCACCGAGGGCTTCCTGCGGTTCGTGGGCGTGGCCTGCGCGGTGAAGAACTTCAAGGGGATGCGGGTCGCCCAGGTGGGTATGCGTCCCAAGCCCTTCTGCTCCGTAATCTTCAACGAGAGCGACCTGATGGACAAGTTTGACATCCACGTCATTCCCGTGAACCTGGCTGTGATTCAGGACAAGTATAACCGGATTCTGGAAACCCGGAAGGATGAGCTGGCCGAAGGTGTTGCTAAGCTTCGCCAGATGTACGAGATCGACGATCTGTCCGAGCCGGTGCTGGACAAGGTCTATGCCTTCGTGCTGCTGTATGAGGAAATTTTTGAAGAGTACAACGTAGCCGCCGTTTCCGCGGAGTGCTGGACTGCCATGCAGCTGATGGTGGGCGCGATGCCCTGCGCGGCCTATCCCCTGCTCGCGGACATGGGCTATATCATCGGCTGCGAGAGCGATATGCACGCGACGTTGACCCAGGTGGTGCTGAAGTGCCTGACTCTGGGACAGAAGAAGCCCTTCCTGGGTGAGTTCACCACCCGTCACCCCACGGAGCGGAACGTAGAGCTGCTGTGGCACTGCGGCCCCTTTGCCTATTCCCTGAAAAAGCAGGGCACCGGCGCGAAGATGGTCAACATGCGCCAGTGGATGCAGGTGGAGGACGGCCACTTCACCGTGGCGCGGATCGATCAGGATCACGGTAACTATTCCATTGCCGTCTGCGAATGCGACAGCGCGGAAGGCCCCTATACCTTCGGCTCCTACATGTGGGGCAGGTTCAAGGATCTGCCTAGGGTGGAGCGCAAGCTCATCGAAGGCCCTTACATCCATCATATGTCCGAGATCGAGGGCAGCCTGACGGATTCCATCCGGGAATTCTGCAAGTACGTACCCGGTCTGTTCTTTGACGGCCTCGACTAAGCGAAAAAACACCGCTGCTGAAAAGCGGCGGTGTTTCTGTATGACATAATATCCAAAATAAACACTGAAATTTCGTTACAATTATTCCCGTATCGGCTTGCAAAATGATAGCTGCCGTGGTATAGTGATGCTGAGATTGTAATAGAGATTCTATTTGCATCTTCGGAATACGGAAAAACTGAAATTTTATTACATAACAGGAGGAAGCATTATGATTTACGATCTGAAGAAGATTCTGAACATTGGCGAGGAGAACGGCTTCGCCGTGCCCGCGTTCAATGTGTATAACCTGGAAACCGTTATGGGCGTTATGCAGGCGGCCGAGGAGACCGGCGCCCCCGTCATTTTCCAGATGTACAGCCGCCTGTTTGATTCCCAGATCGCCCAGTACGTCGCCCCCATCATCCGGGAGGCCATGAACAACATGAAGACCCCCGTGGCCTTCCACCTGGATCATGGCGCGGGCGTTCCCGAGGTGCTGCGGGCGTTCCGTTACGGCGCGACGGGCGTTATGATCGACGCTTCCAGAAAGCCTCTGGAGGAGAACATCGCAATCACCAAGGGCGTCGTGGAGATGGCTGCGGAAATGGGCATCGGCGTCGAAGGTGAGCTGGGCGAAGTCGGCAAGGCCGCCGAGGGCGTTTCCAAGGATTACACCAAGGTGGAGGATGCCGCAAAGTTCGTTAACGAGACCGGCGTCTGCGCTTTGGCTGTGGCGGTGGGCACTGCCCACGGTCATTACAAGCAGGCTCCCGTCCTGGCGCTGAAGCGGATTGAGGAGCTGCACGAGGGGCAGAAGGCCCATCTGGTGCTGCACGGCGGTTCCGGTGTTCCCGACGACCAGATTGCGGCGGCGGTCAAGGCCGGTATCCGCAAGATCAACTTCGGTACCGATGTCTGCTGCTCCCTGCTGGACGGCATCCGGGCGGTCGATCCCTCCATTCTGGCGCTGGATCTGTTTATGCAGGGTCCCACTGCCCGGGTGAAGGACTTCGCCGTCAGCAAAATCAAGCTTCTGGGAGCGGATAAATGATGGCAAGTGTAGTTGGCATCGGCGCGGCGGTCTTCGATATTCTGATGACCGTGGACGCTTTTCCCCGGGAGGATACCAAGCTCCGGGGTCTGGAAACCAAATTCCAGTGCGGCGGTCCCTGCGCTACCGCACTGGTAGCCATCAGCAAGCTGGGGGAGTCTGCCAGCTTCATGGGCACCGTGGGCGACGATATGTACGGCACCTTTGTGAAGGCCGAAATGGAGCGCTACGGGGTGGACACCTCCTGCGTGAAGGTAAATCCCGGCCTGACCTTCCACAGCGTCGTTCTGCTGAACGTCAGCAACAGCAGCCGCACCTGCGTCTGGAATCGGGGGGAAGCGGCGGCGCCTACGGTGGAGGATGTGAATCTGGATGTTCTGAGACAGGCAAAGTATCTGCATCTGGACGGCAACCAGCTGGATTGCGCCATTTTCGCGGCGAAAAAAGCCCATGAAATGGGCGTTACGGTCAGCATGGACGCAGGCGGCGCATATCCGAACATTGAAAAGCTCTTGCCTCTGGTGGATGTGCTGATTCCCAGCGAGGAATTTTCCATGAAGGTCACCGGCTGCGCAACGGCCAAGGAAGCCGCCGGGGTATTGCAGGAAAGGTACCATCCCCAGATTCTGGTGATCACCCAGGGCAGCAAAGGCGGCTTTATCTGGGAAAACGGCAAGGAAGTTCGTTACCCCGTGTTCCCCGTGAAGGCGATCGACTCTAACGGCGCGGGAGATACCTTCCACGGCGCATTCGTGGCGGCGCGGCTGAAGGGCATGGACGTGTATGAAGCCTGCCGTTTTGCCTCTGCTACCTCCGCTCTGAAATGCACCCGCTTCGGCGCGCAGCAGGGCATCCCCGGCTACGAGGAAGTTCTGGAATTTATGAAGACCCACGAGGGAGTTGTATACGATGGATAATTTGCAGAAATTACAGGCGGCGAATCCCCATATTGCCATTCACACCATCCATGAAGCGGCCTTTCGCCGCTATGGCAGCGTGATTCAGGAGGACACTTCCGCGTTCTGCGCGGCGGCGGAGACCATTCCGTTCCCGGAGACGGGGAGCAAGTATGTGGCTTCGACCCCGGAGCTGGACGAAATTCCGGCGGCGGCGAGGCTGCGGGAAATCTACTGCGGCGGTCTGGACGAGCAGATCGGCCTGTGCTGGGGGCATTCCAACCAGCTGAACGCTTTGGAGTGGCACACCTGCAACGAATTCAACATTGCCGTCCGGGAGTTGGTTCTGCTGCTGGCCAAGCGGGAGGATTTGGACGAGGACGGCCGGCTGAACGCGGACAAGGTGCAGGCCTTTTATCTGGCACAGGGGGAAATGATCGAGGTGTATTCGGACACTCTGCACTTCTGCCCCTGCGAGGTGACAGGCAGCGGCTTCCGCTGCATCGTGGGATTGCAGCGGGGAACGAACCTGCCCATCGCCCCGGAGCAGAAGGTGAACAAGCTCTGGGCGGCCAACAAATGGCTGCTGGGACACGAGGCGAACACCGGTCTCATCGAGCGGGGCGCGTTCCCGGGAATTTACGGGGAAAACTGGAAAATCAATCCGATCAGATAATCAGGAGGCGGAAAGCATTGGAAAAGGTAATCAATGGCGTTTTCTGCCGTGTGGTGGAAAAGGAATGGGACGTGTACTTTGACATGGCGCTGACTATGTTTGAGGAGATCGTCAAAAATAACCAGGCGGGGAAGCCGTCGGTGTTTATTGTCCCGGTGGGGCCTACGGATCAGTATCCCATTCTGGCAAAGCTGATTAACAGCCAGCGGGTATCTCTGAAAAACGTCCACTTCTTCAACATGGACGAGTATCTGGTTTCTCCGACTCAGTGGATCAGCGAGGACGACCCCATGAGCTTCCACGGCCGGATGAAGCGGGAATTCTATGACCGGGTGGATGAGAGCCTGGTCATGCCGGAGTCTCAGCGGCATTTCCCGGAGCCGGGACATGAAAAAGAGTACGACGAGCTGATCGCCGGTTTGGGCGGCGTGGATATGTGCTTCGGCGGCCTGGGCATCAACGGCCATGTGGCCTTCAACGAGGCGGCGGAGGCCGATGACCCCATCACCGCGGACGCGTATGCCGATTTGGGGACCCGTGTGCTGCCCATCAGCCGGGAGACCCGGGCGGTCAATGCCTTCGGCTACCAGCGCGGCGATCTGGCGGGAATGCCGGAATGGTGCATCACCGTGGGCATGAAGCAGATACTGTCTTCCAGGAAGGTGTATATCGCGCTGAACCGCCCTTGGCAGAGCGGGCCGCTGAAGCATGTGCTGCATGGGGAAATGGTACCCCAATGGCCGGGTTCTCTGCTTCGCAGACTGCCCGACGTGCGCCTGTGCATGACGGAGGATATCGCGCGGGGAATCGTGTAAGCAATAAAAAATGTTCCATTCTATTTGAATGGAACATTTTTTATTGCAATTTTAAGGGGATATTGTCACAAAAACGGGAAAAACGGATTACTGCTCCTTCTCCGAAGAATCCTCCGGCTTGCGGTAGTATTCTTTCAGCAGCAGAACAAGATACCGCACGACGAAGACAATGCCGCCGCCCAGCACGACGATGCCGAGGAGCAGGACTTTGATACCGGGGGCGTCGGCGCCGCCGATGATGTACGCCTGGACGACTTTCGCCAGCATATACGCGAGAAGCAGCAGAGCGGTGCCGTTGAGAATGATGCGGTTTCCGACCTGCGATTTGTTCTGTTTGCTCATAGGGTAGCCTCCTTCGCTTTTGTACAAGGATACGGTATTTTTAAGCAAATGTCAATATCGGCGGAAATAATGATTGACAACACTGGGCCTTGGCTGTTATTGTGGTGTGTAGAAACGAGGTGTACATATGGAACAGCTACAGAAACTAATTGACGAGTATGTAAAGTGGACGCAGGAAAACCGGATGGCAGGGAAGAAGATCGCCGTCTATCTCGGCCTTCAGGTGGAGCAAAGCCCGAAACATGCCGCTTTTTATGAGGCAGTGGGGGAGTGGGCGAAGACGTTCGCTGCCGGACAACCGGAGCATGAGCAAATGGTGGCGGCGGTGCGGCTGCTGCTGTTTTCCGCCGGGGAGCATTTGGGCAGCGAGGCGGAGTGGTATCTGATCGCCATTCAGAATTATGCAAAGGACTTTATCGGCGAGCTGAACGAGGAGGAAAAGACGCAGCTGGCGTCGGAATACCGGAAGAAATACCCCTCTGGCAGACGGCTTCCCCTGCAAAATGAGATTTACAGCCTCCTTTCCGGCGGGAAGAAGGAACCCTTCTGGAAATGGCATATCAGACAAAAATGACCGGCAATTTATGGTGAATATTCGCACTTGTTATTTGGCGGGGAATCTGTTACGATATAGACAACGTAAGCGGTTTCGTAAAAGGTTACGAATTGGGTGAATGAAATGACTCTGAAAGATATTGCGCGGCTTGCCAACTGTTCAACGGCGACGGTCTCCCGGGTGATCAACAACGAAAAAGGCGTTTCCGAGGAGACGAGAGCCTATATCCAGCGCGTCATTGACGAGAACGGCTATCAGCCCAATAAACAGGCGAAGGGACTGGCAGAGCAGAAGACCAACACGCTCTTGTTTGTTTACGAAAACACACCCGACAACCCTTTTTTCACGGAGTTGATCCGCGGCGCCATCGACGGAGCGAAGGAAGCCCACCAGATTCTGCTGTTCAACATCATCTGCGACAGCTACGTTACGGATTATTTCCTGAACGCTTTGCGTTCCGATCAGATTGACGGCGTCATCGTGGCGTCCACAGGTCTGGAGGAGACGCGGAATTTCGCGAAGATGGTCGCAAGCGAAGGCCGTCATCTGGTGCTGATTAACGACCCCATCGGCGAGCTGAACGTTCCCCGTATCTACATCAACAACGACCAGTCGGCATATCAGGCCACGCGCCATCTGCTGGAATGCGGCCATACCCGCATCGGCCACATCGGCGGCAGAACCACCTCCTATCCCAGCTACCAGCGCTTCGAGGGCTACAGCCGGGCGATGACGGATGCCGGTCTTCGGCGCTATGTTGACCGGTACACCATCATGGACAACACCAACCGGGAGGAAGCCAGGGCGGCGGCGAAGAAGCTGCTTGCCAAGAAGAATCGCCCTACGGCGATCTTCTGTGCCAACGACTCCCTGGCCTTCGGGGTGTGCGCGGCTGTGAGCGACGTGGGATTGCGGGTGCCCAACGATGTGTCCGTGGTCGGCTATGACGACATCGCGATGGCCTCCACCTTTGAGCCGAAGCTGACGACCATCCATCAGCCCATTTACGAAATGGGGCGGCGCAGCATCCAGCTAATGCTGCATCAGACCCAGAGCGGGGGAATGGGGGTTCCCGAATCCGTGGTGCTGTCCGCTTCTCTTGTCAAACGTGAGTCGGTACGAAACCTGTTATAAAATGGAAAAATGCAAAGGGAGAACCAGAGGTTGAGATACTTTGCATTTTTTTGAACCGCAGAACGTAAACGCTTACGTAACCGAAAAACAGAATGATACACAACAGATATCAATGCAGGCATAGGTAAAATCGTAACTTGTGCCGCGACACGCGGCATAAAATAAAATCAAAGGAGCACACAAAATGAAAAAGATCGTAGCGTTCTTCCTCGCAATGAGCATGGTAGTGGTCATGCTGGCCGGCTGCGGCACAGCCAAGCCCGCCGCCACGACTGCCGAAGCCCCCAAGACCGAGACCAAGGCTGCCACGGAAGCTGCCCCTGCAGCCGAGCCTGAGCAGAAGGAGCTGACCATCGCAGGTATCGTCTTCAAGGACGAGTTCACCATGAAGATGGTTCAGCAGGGCTATGAGGATGCCGCCAGAGATTACGGCGTGAACATCGTCATCGGCAACTCCATGGGCGACCTGGCCAACGAGCAGCAGCTGGTTTACAGCTACATTGATATGGGCGTTGACGGCATCGCCATCACCCCCTACTCTGAGGAAGCCTCCATTCCTATCCTGAAGGAGGCCTATGACAAGGGCATCGAAGTGGCCGTGGCCAACATCAAGCTGAACGACGCCTCCTTCGTCTGCGGCGGCTTCACCTCTCAGGATTTGCTGAACGGCCAGAAGCTGGGCGACTACACCGCCAAGTATCTGTCCGACAAGTACGGCAACGATCTGAAGATCGCCATCATGGACTTCGACGCCGCCATCCCCGAGCAGTCCAAGGCGCGCTATGGCGGCTTCCTGGAAGAGCTGACCGCCAACGGCGTCAACTATGAGATCGTCGCCCAGCAGTCCTCCACCTCCAAGAACGACAACGTACCCATCGTCGAAGCCATGCTGGCGGGCGCTCCCGACTGCAACGTTTTCTATTGCACCTCCGCCGCCTTCACCAACGTCGTTGTGCAGGTCGTTATGAACATGGGTCTGTCCGACAAGATCACCGTCGTCGGCTACGACATGGGCGAGCAGACCGCGACCCAGATTCTGGACGAAAAATCTCCCCTGTACTGCACGCTGGAGCAGGATATGTACACCATGGGCTACAAGGCCGTTGAGCAGCTGGCAAGAACGCTGCGCGGCGAAGAGACCGAATGCCCCCGGGGCGACACCGTCTATCTGGAAGGCATCATCCACAGCAAGGAAGACCCTGCCGGTGTTCAGGCCTGGCTGGACAGCTACTACAAGCTGGCTAACAGCTGATTCGTTCTCGTAAGCAATCCTTAGGCTCCGGGGCTGGCGCACCCGGAGCCTCTCCAATCAAAGAGAGTGGTGAATAAAAAGTGAGTACCCTTTCCTGTGATAACATTGTGAAAGACTATCCCGGCACCCGGGCGCTGGATCATGTGAGCGCTTCCTTCGACAGCGGCAAGATCAACGCGCTTCTGGGCAAAAACGGGTCGGGAAAATCCACCCTTTGCAAAATTTTCGCCGGTGCGGAAAGCGCGACCAGCGGCGAATTTTATCTGGATGGACGGAAGCTGAGCTTTCGCAGCCCGACGGACGCCGCGAAAAGCGGCATTGTGCTGGTGTACCAGGAGACGAGCCTGGTTCCCACACTGACGGTTATGGAAAATATTTTCATGGGGCGCCTGCCAAAAAAGCCGGGCGGCCTGATCAACTGGAAGCTGGTGCAGTCGGAGACCGAGCGCCTGCTGAAGGTGATGGACGTCAGGATCAACCCCAAATCCAAGATCATGCACCTGCCCATGTGGAAGCGGCAGGTCGTAGAGATCTGCAAGGCGCTGAGCCAGGACCCCAAGGTTCTAATCCTGGACGAGCCGACTTCCGCACTGGCCAAGGCGGAGGTGGAAAAGCTGTTCGCGGCAATCCGTAAAGTGAAGGAAAATGATGTAATCATTATCTACATTTCTCATAAACTGGCAGAAATACACGAAATCGCCGATACCGTCACCGTTCTGCGGGACGCCCAGTACATCGGCAAAAAGAACATCGAGGAGATCGACAACGCCGGTATGATTGCCATGATGTTCGGCAAGACGGAAATCCGCAAGCGTCCGGCGGATGTGGTTCCCACAAATGAGCCGGTGATGGAGGTCAGGCACTTGACCCGCGCCGGGTGGTACGATGATATCTCCTTTACCCTGTACAGAGGCGAGGTGTTGGGCATCGCGGGCGTTCTGGGCTCCGGGCGGACGGAGCTGCTGGGCGGCATTTTCGGCTCCGACCCAGCGGATTCCGGCGAGGTGATCATTGAGGGAAAGACCTATCTCAAGCGCACCCCCGCCATCATGAAGAACGCAGGGCTGGGCCTGACCCCCGAGGACAGAAAGACCACCGGCCTGATCCTGAAGCACTCCATTGAAAGCAACCTCTGCTACGCCGGCATGAAGAAGACCACCGTCAACGGCTGGGTGGAGAGCCGGAAGAAGCGCAAGGAAATGTCCGAGCGTCAGGTCAAGGCATTGCAGATCAAGCTTTCCAGCATTTCCGCCAAGGCAAGTTCCATGTCCGGCGGTAACCAGCAGAAGGTGGTCGTTGGCAACTGGCTGAACAACGACCCTAAGATCATGATCTTTGACGAGCCAACCAGAGGCATCGACGTGAACGCGAAGCAGCAGATTTTCGAGATCATGTGGAATCAGGCGAAGCAGGGGAATTCCTCCATCTTTGTTTCCACGGAGCTGGAGGAGCTGCCCGGCGTCTGCAACCGCATTCTGGTGCTGCGGGGCGGAAGAATCACGGAGGAATTGACCACGGAAAAGATCGATTCCATGACAACAAACGATTTGTATACGCTTTGTATGGGAGGACATTCCAGTGAACGAGAGAATTAACAAGAAAAAAGTCATGTACCACTTCCTGAACCATGTGACGGAGATCGTTCTGATTCTGGTCGTTATCGCCCTGTGGATTTCCACGGACTCCTTTATGAAGCTGAACAACTGGATGAATCTGCTTCGCTCCGGCGCCATCAAGGGGTTGATCGCTCTGGGTGTCACCATGGTTTTGATCTGCGGCAAGATCGACCTGTCCACGGGTTCCCAGGTCGGCCTGTCCGGTATGTTCGTTGCCGTGTTCTGCAAGAACATGGTCGCCGCCGGATATAACCAGACGCTGGCCTGCGTCATCGGCATGGCGGTGGGCATCGCCTTCGCCGTTGTCATCGGCCTGCTCCACGCATTTTTGCAGAACACCTACGACCTGCCCCCCTTCGTGGTTACGTTGGGTACCCAGTATCTGATGTTCGGCCTTGCCGCCATCATCTGCAATAACTACCCCATTCCCAACGCTTACCCCAACTGGTATGTGCAGGTGGGTATGGGACGGCTGTTTGGCGTGGTGCCGTACCCCGTCATTATTTTCTTCGTGGCGGCGGTTCTGTGCTACTTCATCATGGAGCACACCACCACCGGCCGCTGTGTGTACGCCGTGGGCGGCAACCAGGAGGCAGCCCGTCTGACCGGCATCAACGTGTTCAGGTCCAAGGCCTTTGTGTTCATCGCCGTACAGATTCTGGCGGCGATTGCGGGCTTCATCAATTCCGCCCAGGTCAATCAGGCGGACTGGTCGTATGGCAAGGAGTGGCCGACGGACTGCCTGTCCATGGCGATCATTGGCGGCACCTCCATGGCGGGCGGCTCCGGCACCATTTACGGTACCGTGGTGGGCGTTGTCCTGATCTCCGTGCTGATCAACGGCATGACCATCCTGAACTGGAACATTTACTTACAGTATATCGTCCGCGGCGCGATTCTGATCGGCTCTCTGGTGCTGATGGCTTACCGGGATAAATACCGTGATTAAATAAAGAGGCGGTGTTTGGGCCTATGGAGATTTATAACAGACCCTGGCCGTTGGTGCCGAATCAGGTAAGAGCCGACGGCGGACGGGAGCTGGACAGATTTCGGGGCGTGGAGCATCCGGCGGATACGCCCAACGGTGCGGAAGCCTGGGTCGGCTCCCTGACGAGAGCAAACGGCGCGACCCCGGAAAATCCCAATCTCGGCTACGCCGAGGTCATTCTCCCGGACGGGACGCGGGATTTTCTGGTGAACGTGGTAAAGCGGGCGCCGGAAACCATTCTGGGCAAAAAGCACATGGAGAAATACGGCACCAGTCTGGGGATGCTCATCAAAATGCTGGACGCGAAAGCCCCGTTTCTGCTGCAATGCCATCCGACCCGGGAAAATGCTCAGAAATACTGGAACAGCCGGTTCGGCAAGGAAGAGTGCTGGTATGTTCTGGGAACGCGCAAGGACGTTCCCGAACCGCCGTACATCCTTCTGGGCTTCAAGGAGGACATTACCCGGGAAAAGTTTGAGGCTGCCTACCGGAAGGGAGACGCTGCGCTGCTGGAAAGCTTCTGCCACAAAATTCCGGTGCAGCCCGGCGAAAGCTATATGATTCCCGGCGGCGTTCCCCACGCCCTGGGCGCTGGGTGCTTCGTCGCGGAGATTCAGGAGCCGTCCGACCTCACGGCGGTGCCGTTCCCTCAGGAGTATCTGCTGGAATACCGGCGGAGGGCAAATCCCTTCGGGATTTTTGAGCCGGAGGACGAGCGGCTGTACGAAAGCCGGATGCTCAACAGCTTCCACTATGAGGGACTGCCGCTGGACAAGCTGCTTGACCGGCTCAAGAGCAAGGAACCGGTACTGCGGCAGGAACCGGGCGGCCGGGAGATCGAGATCTTCGGCGACCGGGATACCTCCTATTTCTCCTGCACCATGATGACGGTTTCCGGCGCTATGGCGAGGAAAAATACCGGCGACGTGCAGATCGGCATTGTCGTGTCCGGGGAGGGGCGCATCCGGTGCGGAGAGAACGCGCTCCCTGTGAAACAGGGCAGCGAGGTGTTCTTCCCCTGTCAGGTCAGGGACGCCGTTTTCGAGGGGGATTTTTCCATCATCCTCTGCAACCCCGGCGTCACGGCTGAGTACAAATAAGTGTGAAATTCCCAAGGCTTCAAGACCTTGGGAATTTCTTTTTTCTGTACGCTTTTCTTTTGGAAAAGACTATGTTATACTGTTTTTATACTATATTGAGAAGGACGGTAACGGGCATGGCGGTACAGAATACCTCTCTGGCGGCGCTGCTGCTGAGAATCGAAAATTCCCTTCCAAACCTCAGCAAATCCGAGCGGAAAGTCGCGGAATATATCCGGGCAAATCCCCGGGGGATTATCGACCTGTCGGTGGCGGCGCTGGCGGATGCCTGCGGCGTCTCAGACCCCACGGTTGTTCGGGCTTATAAGAAGCTGGGCTTCAGCGGCTACGAGGATTTGAAGCTGACCCTGGCGCAGGCCACGGTTTCCCCGGATGAAATCATTCACGAGGAGATCAGCGCCGAGGATTCCGTCCAGGCGGTGCGGGACAAGGTGTTCCAGAGCGCCGTGCTTGCCTTGCAGTTCACCCGGGACATGCTGGAGCCGGAAACCCTGGCAGCGGCGGCGCAGCTGCTGATGAACGCCCGGAAAATCGTGATCTTCGGTCTGGGCGGCTCCGCCCCCGTGGCCATGGATTTGCACCACAAGCTGCTGCGGCTGGGCCTGAATGCCGCAGTCTACACCGATCCCCATTTGCAGGTGATTGCCTGCAATTACTTGGACGAGCGGGACGCGGTGTTCGCCGTCAGCCACTCCGGCAGCTCCCGCTGCGTGGTGGACAGCACCCAGATTGCGAAGCATCGGGGGGCGAAGGTGATCTCTCTGACCAGCGCGGGCAAAAATCCCCTGTCCAAGCTGGCGGATATCAGCCTGAACACGAACTCCAAGGAGACAAAATACCGGGTCGTGTCCATCGCCTCCCGGGTGGCGGCGCTGACCATTGCGGACTCCATCTATACCTACATTGCCATGCGGACGGACGGAGCGAAGTCCCTGCAAATCGAAAAGAGCATGGAAAGCCTGAAATACTGATAGAATCGGCGAAATGCCTAAATATGGAGGTGTAATTTCGTTACAATTATTCTTGCCGGTGCTTGAAAATCTGATTACGATGTGCTATATTTATCACGAGGATGTAATGTGAATACAATTATAAGCGAAAAATGATTCTAAAATATGAAATTTCATTACAAAATCAGAAAGGGAGAAGCACCATGCAAGACAAGTCTTTGATGTTCTACATGATCCGTTCCGAACTGGAGGACGCGGTCGGTGTGGAAAACGTATCCACCAAGGAAATTGAGCGCGCGGTATATTCCGTAGACTATTTCTGGCTCAGCCGGAAGTGGCAGGATGCCGGTGAGCAGGGTCCCATGCCCGATATCATCGTTCGCCCCGGCACCACCGAGGAAGTATCCAAGGTCATGAAGATCGCCAACTACTATAAAATCCCCGTCACCACCTGGGGCGGCGGCTCCGGAAGTCAGGGCGGCGCTCTGCCGGTGGCCGGCGGCATTCTGCTGGACATCAAGCGGCTGGACAAGCTCATCGACCTGAACACCGAGGCGGGCTACGTCACCTGCGAGACCGGCATGATCTTTGCCACGCTGGAAGACCTGGTCAACGAAAAGGGCTACTCCGTGATGCACCTGCCGTCTTGCATGACCTGCTGCACCGTGGGCGGCGCGCTGGCGCACAACGGCATCGGCATTCTCTCCACCAAGTACGGCAAGATGGACGACATGTGCCTGTCTCTGGAGGTGGTTCTGCCCAACGGCGACATCATCAACACCCTGCCCGTGCCGAAGCATTCCTCCGGCCCCAACCTGATCCCCTTCTTCGTCGGCTCCGAGGGGACTCTCGGCATCATGACCAAGGCCAAGTTCAAGATCGTCAAGCAGCCCGAGACCCGCATTCACCATGCGTTCCTGTTCTCCGACATCCACGTGGGCTATCAGGCCTGCCGGGAGATCGTTCAGGCGGTGAAGCCCTCCATCGTGCGTCTGTTCGACGAGGCGGAGACCGTCTCCATCATCAAGAAGATCATCGGCTTTGAGAAGCGCGGCTCCTTCCTGAACCTGACCCTGGAAGGCTACGAGAAGGTGGTCGCCGCCGAGCTGGAGATCGTTCTGGACATTGCCAAGAAGTACGGCGCGGAGGATCTGGGTACGGAATACGGCGAAAAGTGGTTCCAGAATCGCATCACCTTCTTCTATCCTGACAATATTATGGATCTGCCCCAGATGTTCGGCACCCTGGACACCGTGGCGACCCACGACAATATCGAGAAAATCTACCGGGCGATGAAGGCCGCCGTGGAGGACAACTTCAAGGATTACGGCGTCCGCTTCATCTCCCACAGCTCCCACTGGTACGACTGGGGCGCCATGAACTATTCCCGCTTCATCATCGACAATCCCCCCAAGGACCCCGAGGAAGCCCTCCGCCTGCACAATCAGGTCTGGAACTGCGGCGTCCGGGCGGCGCTGGCCAACGGCGGCGTGCTGAACGACCACCATGGCGTCGGCCTGAAGCTGTCCCGTCTGGTGAAGGAGCAGTACGGCCCCGCCATTCAGGTGCTCCAGGCGCTGAAGAAGGAGCTTGACCCCAACGGTATTATGAACCCCTATAAGCTGGGTCTGTAAGGAAAGGATAGGAGGTAACAATATGATTCGTCAGAATGCCCTGCATCATGCCGAGAAGTGCCGCTTCTGCTGGATGTGCCGTCATCTGTGCCCTGTCCAGCACCAGACCGGCAAAGAACTGAACACCCCCCGCGCCAAGGGACTGCTGCTGAGCATGGTCAACAAGAAGGCGCAGACGTTTGACAAGGATATGGCGCAGGCCATGTATGAGTGTTTGCTCTGCGACGCCTGCACCAATGACTGCGCCACCGGCTATCAGCCGCCGCTGTTCATCCGGGAAGCCCGCACCGAGGCTGTGGTCAGCGAGGTTGCTCCGGAGAGCGTCATGAAGCTGATCGAGAACGTGGAAACCACCGGCAATATTTACGGCGTGGAGAAGCCCTCCTACGGTCAGGACGGCACGGACGTAGTCGTGTACATCGGCGAGGTCGCCGCCATTAAGGTACCGGAAATGGCGAAGCATCTGCTGGCGTTGCTGGCAAAGGCGGGGGTTTCCGCCAAGGTGCTTGCCAATGAGCCTGCCTCCGGCGTGATGCTGGGCGACCTGATGGGCTACACCGAGGAAGTCCGCAAGCAGGCCGAGGTGTGCGCCAAGACGCTGAACGAGACGGGTCTGCCCGTGGTGGTTCTGGACAGCTACGACGCCGAGATCATGACCCAGAAGTACCCCGAGTGGGGCTGCGAGATCGCTGCCGGTGTCACCACTGCCACCGCCTTCGTCGCCAAGCTGCTGGAAGAGAAGAAGCTGACCGCTAAGGCCGCACTGAATACCCTGGGTGCTTGCCACGACGACGACCGTCTGGCGCGCACCTGCCACGAGTTCGCCCCGGTGCGCAGCATGGCCAGAGCCGCGGGCTACGAGCTGACGGAGATGTTCAACCACGAGAGGCTGGCAAAGTCCTGCGGCACTGCCGTTGCCTACGGCTATATGCCGGAGCTGGTGACCTGCATTGCCGGCGGCCGCTGGGACGATCTGACCCGCACCGACGCCAAGGCGATGCTGGTTGCGTGTCCCGAAACCTGGCTGTGCTTTAAGCTGTGCGTTCCCGAAGGCTATCAGCTGGTAGACCTGTTCGGCGCGCTGCTGTAAAACGAATATGAAACACATTCTTGTCTGTGTAAAGGCGGTGCCCGTTTCCTCCTCTGTTGAGGTGGACGGTCAGCACCGGTTAAAGCGGGACGGGGTCAGATTGCAATGGAATATTGCGGATGAGTCCGCGCTGGAGGCCGCTTTCCGTCTGGCGGACAAGGATGGCAGTGTGACCGTCCTGACCATGGGTCCTCCAAAACTGGAGGACCCATTGCTGGAATTGCTGGCAAGGGGGGCCAGTCGGGCGGTACTCGTTACCGACCGCCTCATGGCCGGGGCGGATACCCGGGCGACCGCCCGGGCGCTGGCTTCGGCGGCGGAAAAGCTGGGGACATTTGATGCCGTTTTCTGCGGCTGCAAGGCCATCGACGGGGAAACCGGGCAGGTTCCCGGGGAGCTGGCGGCGGCGCTGGGGCTTCCCTGCATTTCCAATGCGGAAAAGGTGGAGACGGCGGGGGACGAACTGCTGGTCGCCCGGCGTCTGGAAGACGGCGTGCAGAATCTGACCGTTTCCGGGTCTGCGGTAATCAGCTTCAGCAGCTATTCCTATCCGCTGCGGCTGGCCGGAATCCTGGGAATGCGCCGGGCGAGGAAAACCCCGGTGGAAATTCTGACAGCCGCCGATCTGGGCTTGACCCCGGAGGACTGCGGCCTGAAAGGGTCGCTGACCAAGGTCGCGGCAATGGAATCCCGCTTCCCCGGTCTGCGCCGGGGGTCAAAGGAGACGGATCCGGACACGGGCGTTCGGAATCTGTGCAAGCTTCTGCGGGAGGTGCGGCCATGAAGGAAATTCTGGTGCTGTGCCCCTTCGGCGTGGATAGGGGTCTGCTCAGTAAGGCAGCGGGGCTTTCCGGCGGCGCACTCCGTGCGCTGGTGCCGGCGGGGGAGAGCAATACCGCCGCGGAATATGGCGCAAGCCGCATTTATGCGCTGAACGCCCCGGAAATCGGGGACGAAGGCGCCTTTGCCGCCTTTCTGGCGGAGACGATTCGTAGGTGGGGCAGCCAGATTGTGCTGGCTCCGGCAACGGTGCGGATGCGAAACATCATGCCCATGCTTGCCTGGCAGCTGAACGCAGGACTGACGGCGGACTGCACCGCCCTGCGTATGGAGGGGGAGCGGCTGATTCAGACCCGCCCGGCCTTCGGAAATTCCCTGATGGCGGATATCCGCTCCTTAAGCGAAATTCAGATGGCCACCGTCCGCCCGGGAACGTTCCGGCCGGAAAGGCAGGCGGTCAAAACGCCGACCGTAGAAACCATCACCTATACCCCCAATGAACGGGTGAAGCTCCGTTCCTTCGGAAGCTTCGCCCAGGGAAAGCCCCTGTCTCAGGCGGAGATCATCGTAGCAGGGGGTATGGGCGTCGGCTCCAAAGCGGGCTTTGAAAAACTGGAAGCCCTGGCAAAAAAGCTGGGGGGCAGCCTGGGAGCGTCCCGCACGGCTGTGGAGGCGGGGTTCGCACCCTACCGCTGTCAGGTGGGCATGACGGGCATTACGGTCTGCCCAAAGCTGTACATCGCCGTGGGAATCAGCGGCGCGGTGCAGCATCTGGCCGGTATGTCCGGCTCCGGGAAGGTCGTCGCCATCAATTCGGACCCGAAGGCGCCGATTTTTGACTATGCCGACTATGGCATCGTCGGAGATTGGGAAGCCGTTGTAGATAAACTTCTTAAGGAGGAGAATTTATGAATTACAAGAAAACCTATGTTCCTGCCAAGGGCTACACGCCCATCTGCAAGATTGGGCAGTGCAGCCTGAAAAAGCTGGAGTTCGGCATCATCGAGCTGGACGCCGGGGAGAAGCTGCCTTTTGACACCGAAGACCGGGAAGTCGCCTTCATCATGCTGGAAGGCCACTGCAACGTTTCCTTCGACGGCGAGCGCTATGAGAACGTGGGCAACCGCGCCAACGTATTTGAAAACCGGAAGGCCGAGAGCTTCTACATGCCCCGAGAGCAGCATCTGGAGATCGAAGCCATCGACCATATCAAGATCGCCGTCTGCGGCACGCCCGTGAAGGAAAAGACCGCTCCTCAGGTGCTGCGGGAGGACCATGTGGTGCTGAAGCTGCTGGGGCGCGTTCCCTTCCAGAGAGAGACCAGCTTCATCATCGACGGCAATTCCAACGCCAAGGTTCTGACCATCGGCGAGGCCTACTGCACCGAGGGCAACTGGGCGGGCTTCCCGCCACACAAGCACGACGAGGACAATATGCCCGCCGAGTGCATCGCCGAGGAGATTTACTACTTCCTGTTTGACCCCAAGCAGGGCTTTGCCGTGCAGTGCCTGTACACCGCCGACGGCGCTCTGGACGAGGCCTACCGGGTGAAGAACGACGAGCTGGTGGAGTTCCCCTACGGCTACCACACCACCGTTTCCACCCCCGGCTACCAGACCTACTTCCTGTGGCTGATGGCGGGCGACTATCAGGGCTTCAACCGCAGCAACGACCCGGAGCACGACTGGGTCAAGTAATTTCCTTTTATCCCCGGATGAACAGCTATATAGCTTCATCCGGGGCATCTTCAATAGGATGGTGCGTATATGACAGATTACGTTTTGGGCGTGGATATCGGCAGCGGCAGCGTGAAGCTGACGCTGCTGAGCCGGGAGGGGAAGATCGCGGCTACCGCCGGCTGTGAATATCCTACCTATTATCCTCACGTGGGCTGGTGCGAGCAGGACCCCGAGGACTGGTGCCGGGCGTTCAAGACCGCCTTCGGGGACATTCTGAAAACGGCGGGCGTCGGGGCGGAGCGGATCAAGGCTCTGTCCTTTGACGCGGCCACCCACACGGCGGTGCTGCTGGGTCAGCAGAAGCAGGTGCTGCGCCGGGCGATTCTCTGGACAGATCAGCGCAGCAAGGCAGAGGTGCAGGAGCTGAAGGACACCTGCCTGGATACCATTATGGATCAGGCGGTGAACGCCCCCACCACGGTCTGGACGCTGCCTCAGCTGATGTGGCTGCGCAGGCACGAGCCGGAAATCTGGGGGCAGATCCGCTACCTTCTTTTTGCCAAGGACTATCTGCGCTTCCGCATGACCGGCACCATGGAGACGGATACCATCGACGCGGAGGGCTCCATGTTCTACGACACCAGGCGGGAACGCTGGTCGGAGGAACTGTGCGCCGTGGGCGGCATCCGGAAGGAGTGGCTGCCCCGGCTGTGCAAGCCCACGGATGTGGCGGGCACCATGACCGGAGAGCGGGCGGCGGAATTCGGCCTTGCGGAGGGGACGGTGGTACTGGTCGGCACCACGGATACCGTGATGGAGCTTTTCGCGGCGGGCAATGTGGAGCCGGGGCACGCCACGGTGAAGCTGGCCACCGCCGGGCGTATCTGCATCGTGACCGACCATGCGCTGGATTCCAAATTTATTTTCAACTACCGCCATGTGGTGCCGGGGCTGTGGTATCCCGGCACGGCCACGGCCAGCTGCGCCGCCAGCTATCGCTGGTACCGGGACACCATCGGCCGGGAGCCGTTTGGTGAGCTGAATATTCCGGCGGAGAAAATCGCCCCGGGCAGCGACGGCCTGATGTTCCACCCCTACTTAAACGGCGAGCTGACGCCCTACAACGACCCGGATTTGAAGGGCAGCTACACCGGCATCAGCTCCAGCCACACCACCGCCCATTTCACCCGGGCAACCCTGGAGGGTGTCGCCATGAGCCTGAAGGACTGCCTGAACACCCTGAACGGCCTGGGCGTGGAAATGAAGCGGGTGCGCATCATCGGCGGCGGCGCGAAAGGAATGCTCTGGCGCCAGATCGTGGCGGATGTGCTGGGTCTGGAGCTGCAAAAGGTCAGGGTGGACGATTCCTCCTTCGGCACGGCCATGCTGACCGCCGTGGGAATCGGCTGGTTTGACAGCTTCGCCCACGCGGCGCAAGTCTGCGTGGAGATCGACTCCGTTTCCAGACCCGACCCGGAGACCCATGAACTTTACGAAAAGCTGTTCCTGAAATACAAGGCGGTGCATGACGCGCTGGCACCGATTTATACGAGTTTTTAATAAAACGCTTAAAAGCGTTTTATTAGGCCGCAGGATTGCGGCCAGCGGCCACTGCCGCTAAAAACGAAGTCAATACATTTCTTCCCGCCGCCCAGGCGGTCTGCCGTGGAACGGCTTTCATAAAATGATGATTAAGAAATAGTATTACCGGGGGTGAGTCCATGACAAGGGAAATACCGATTCTGGACAGCTGCGACGTGCTGGTCTGCGGCGGCGGGTTCGGCGGAATATCCGCTGCATTGGCGGCGGCAAGGCTGGGAAAACGGGTGATTCTGCTGGAAAAGCAGTACGTTTTAGGCGGCCTGGGAACGGCGGGACTGATTACCTATTACCTTCCGCTGTGCGACGGCGTCGGTCATCAGGTTTCCTTCGGACTGGCGGAGGAGCTGCTTCGTCTGTCCATTTCCATGGGTGCGGAGGATGAGTACCCTGCCAATTGGCTGGATAGGACAGACCCGGCGGGGCGGACGGAGAAGGATCACCGCTTCCGTGTGTGCTATAACCCCTGGCTCTTTGCCATTCTGGCCGAGCAGGAACTGGTAAAGGCGGGGGTGAAGATTCTCTACGGCTGCTACGCCGTAGACACGGAGACGGGGGAAAACCGCATTCATTCGGTCATCGTGGAAAGCATCTCCGGCAGGCAGAAGATCCGCACCCGCACCGTGGTGGACGCCACGGGAGATGCCTGCATTGCGTATCTTGCCGGTGCGCCGACGGAAACCCATCAGCAGGGCAACATTCTGGCAGCCTGGTACTACTCCCTGGGCAGCGAGGGCTACCGGCTCAACAGGCTGGGTTTTTCCGACGTTCCGGCGGAGGAAGATGCCGGACGGACGGCGCGTCCTCTGCTTGACCGCCGGTTCGGCGGTCTGGACTGCGGGGAGGTATCGGAAATGATGCAGTATTCCCACGCCTCCACCCTGAATGACGTCCGGAAAAAGCGCCGCAGCGACCCTTCCTGGGTTCCCACCGCCATTGCCACGATGCCCCAGCTGCGCATGACCCGGCGGATTCAGGGGGAGTACACCCTGGACGACGGGGAAATGCACAGGTATTTTGCCGATTCCGTGGGCATGGTCTCCGACTGGAGAAAGCGGGGGCCAATCTACGAGGTGCCGTTTTCCACGCTGTATTCCGCCAAGGTGAAGAACCTGATCATGGCGGGACGGTGTACCTCCGTGACGGACGCCATGTGGGACATCATGCGGGTGATCCCCTGCTGTGCCGTCACCGGTCAGGCCGCCGGAACTGCGGCTGCCCTGACGGAGGATTTTTCCGAAATGGATATCGGCCGGCTACAGCAGACGCTGAAGAATGGCGGCGTAGTCCTCCACGAGCGGGAATTGGACATGGGAAAATTATAAGTGAATCGAAAAATTACAATTGAAAAAAATCCGAAAATAATGTATCCTTATGGGGTAATGACACGGGGCGCGTGGCACCCTGCACCGGAAAACAGCAATTTGAAAAAATTTAAGAAATGAGGTACTCTTATGGCATATCAACATTGGTCCTATGACACCCTGCACCGTCTGTGCATGGAGGCGTTCCAGAAGTTCGGCTTCACTGAGGCGGAGGCGGATATTATCCAGGACGTTCTGCTGACCGCCGATCTGTACGGCATCGAGTCCCACGGTATGCAGCGGATGGTGCGCTACCACAAGTGCATCGAGAAAGGCATGATCGACGTCCATGCCAAGCCCGAAGTGGTGTTCGAGACGCCCATCTCCGCCGTCATCGACGCCCATGAAGCCATGGGTCAGCTGGTTTCCCACCGTGCCATGGAAATGGCCATTGAGAAGGCCAAGGCCACCGGCGTGGGCATCGTCTCCGTCCGGAACTCCAACCACTACGGCATCGCGGGTTACTATGCCAAGATGGCCTGCAAGGAAGGCCTCATGGGCTTCTCCTGCACCAATTCCGAAGCCATCATGGTTCCCACCTTCGCCCGGAAGGCCATGCTGGGCTCCAACCCCATTGCCTGTGCGTTCCCCGCGGAGCCTTACGATTTCTTCTTCGACGCTTCCACCACGGTGGTCACCCGGGGCAAGCTGGAAATGTACAACAAGATGGAAAAGCCCCTGCCCGAGGGCTGGGCTTTGGACAAGGACGGTCACCCCTCCACCAACGCCCCCGACGTGCTGGCGAACATCGTTGCCAAGAAGGGCGGCGGCATCATGCCTCTGGGCGGCTCCACGGAGCAGCTGGGCAGCCACAAGGGCTACGGCTATGGCATGCTGTGTGAGATTTTCTCCTCCATTTTGTCCATGGGCGCGACCTCCAATTACTGCATGACCGGCGGAAAGGGTCAGATCTGCCATGGTTTCATGGCCATCAACCCCGCCTACTTCGGCGATCCTGCCGCCATCAAGGAACACTTCTCCAAGTACCTGCAGGAGCTGCGGGACGCCCCCAAGGCCGACGGCCAGGAGCGTATCTACACCCACGGCGAGAAGGAAGTTGCCGCGGTGAAGCGCATCATGGAGAACGGCATCCCTGTCAACGACAACACCATGGTGGAAGTGCTGGATCTGTGCAACTATCTGGGTATGGACTTCGGTTCTTACTTCGGCGATTACCGTCCGCCCGTCAAGAAGGACGTTTTCAAGGGCAACTACTAAAAAAGGGACAGAGAACCGGCCGCCGGTTCCCGACGACAAACCTGTGGGAGGATTCTTTATGATCGCAATTCCTTACGGCAAAGGCCATCTGGATGTTACATTTCCCTATAACGGCCTGCTGACCTCCCGGGTGGACGAGCTGAAAAGCGACCGCACCGGCCGGGAGCTGGTGGAGGAAGCCATGGCGTCGCCCATTGGAACGCCCAGTCTGGCAACACTGGCGGAAGGGAAGAAGCGCTGCACCATCATCATTTCCGACCACACTCGCCCGGTACCCAGCCGGGATATCCTGCCCCCCATGCTGGCGCAGCTCCGGCAGGGCAATCCGGAAATTCAGGTGACGCTGCTGGTAGCCACCGGTTTCCACCGGCTCACCACCACCGCCGAGCTGGAAGCCAAGCTGGGGCAGGAAATCGCGGGTTCCGAGAAAATCGTCATTCACGACGCCTTTGACCCGGATTCCAACGTCCAAATCGGCGTCCTGCCCTCCGGTGCGCCCTTGGTCATCGACCGGACGGCGGTGGACACCGACCTGCTCATAGCGGAGGGGTTCATCGAACCCCACTTCTTCGCGGGCTTCTCCGGCGGGCGCAAGAGCATCCTGCCCGGCGTCTGCGATAAGACAACGGTGCTGGGCAATCATTGCGGCGCGTTCATCGCTTCGCCCTATGCCCGCACGGGCATTCTGGAGGGCAACCCCCTTCACCGGGACATGGTGGCGGCGGCGGAGATGGCAAAGCTGGCGTACATCGTCAACGTGGTCATCGACGAGGACAAAAAAACGGTCGCGGCCTTTGCGGGAGATTTCCGCAAGGCACACGAGGCCGGTGTGGCGTTTCTGCGGCAGTATTGCCAGGTGCAGGCTGTTCCGGGAGACATCGTCATCACCTCCAACGGCGGCGCGCCGCTGGACCAGAACATCTACCAGAGCGTCAAGGGGCTGACGGCGGCGGAGGCTTCCGCCAAGGAGGGCGCGGTGCTGATTATGTGCGCCGAGCTGGCCGACGGCACCGGCGGCGAGGGCTTTTATACCTCCCTCCGGGACTGCGAAAGCCCTGCGGCACATTTTGAGCAGTGCGTCAATACCCCCCAGTCGGAAACCATTCCCGACCAGTGGGAGAGCCAGATTCTGGCGAGAATCCTCATGAAGCACCGGGTGATCTTCGTTTCCCGCCCGGAAATGGAGCAGACCCTCCGGGAAATGAAGCTGGACTATGCGCCCAGTCTGGAAACCGCCATGGCCATGGCGAAGCGCGACAAGGGCGAAAACGCCTCCGTCACCCTGATTCCCAACGGCATTTCCGTAATGGTAAAATCATAAATTATTGTATCGACAAAGGAGAAAAATTATGGATTACGCAAAAGAGTCCCTGCGGCTTCACAAGGAGTGGGGCGGCAAGATCGAGGTCATCTGCAAGGTACCCTGCAAGACCAAGGACGACCTGTCCCTGGCCTACACCCCCGGCGTCGCCCAGCCCTGCCTGGAAATCCAGAAGGACATCAGCAAGTCCTATGAGCTGACCCGCCGCCATAACCTGTGCGCCGTGATTACCGACGGCACCGCCGTTCTGGGTCTGGGGGACATCGGCCCCGAGGCCGGTATGCCCGTTATGGAGGGTAAGTGCGCCCTGTTCAAGGCCTTTGCCGATGTGGACGCCTTCCCCCTGTGTGTCAAGACCCACGATGTGGATGAGTTCGTCAACGCCGTTTACCTGATGAGCGGCTCCTTCGGCGGCATCAACCTGGAGGACATCTCCGCCCCCCGGTGCTTTGAGATCGAGCGGAAGCTGAAGGAAAAGTGCGACATTCCCATCTTCCACGACGACCAGCACGGCACCGCCGTCATCACCCTGGCCGGTCTGACCAACGCGCTGAAGGTCGTGGGCAAGAAGAAGGAAGACGTGAAGATCGTCACCTCCGGCGCCGGCGCTGCGGCGATCGCCATCGTGAAGCTGCTGCTGTCCTCCGGCTTCAAGAACGTGACCATGTGCGACCGGAAGGGCGCGATCTACGCCGGTCGCGACGGCCTGAACTGGATCAAGGAAGAAATGGCGCAGGTCACCAATCTGGACAGGAAGACCGGTTCTCTTGCCGACATGCTGGTAGGCGCCGACGTGTTCATCGGCGTGTCCGCCCCCGGCATGGTGACGAAAGAAATGGTGCAGACCATGAACAAGGACGCCATCATCTTTGCCTGCGCCAACCCCACCCCGGAGATCTTCCCGGACGAGGCCAAGGCAGGCGGCGCGAGAGTGGTTTCCACCGGCCGCAGCGACTATCCCAACCAGATCAACAACGTGTTGGCCTTCCCCGGCATTTTCCGGGGCGCCTTTGACGTTCGCGCTTCCGACATCAACGAGGAAATGAAGATTGCCGCCTCCAACGCCCTGGCGAATCTGATTTCCGACGAGGAACTGAACGAGAACTACATCATCCCCGCCGCCTTTGACCCCAGAGTCGGCCCCGCCGTTGCCAAGGCCGTGGCAGAAGCCGCCCGGAAGTCCGGTGTGGCCAGACTGTAAGGCAGAAAAGTCCGGCATCGCGAATGCCGTGGTAATGACGGTTTTGCAGCATATATAACGAAGAAACCGGCGCAAGTCCTAGACTTGCGCCGGTTTGGGTGATTGCGGCAGCCCGGCGGGAGCATTTGCCCCCGGCGGGCTGCTAAATTACACATTGAACAGGAAATTGACGATGTCGCCGTCCTTCATGACGTATTCCTTGCCCTCGCTGCGAACCAGACCCTTGGCCTTGGCAGCGGCCATGGTGCCGCAGGCTTTCATGTCGTCGAAGGCGATGACCTCGGCGCGGATGAAGCCCCGCTCAAAGTCGGTGTGAATTTTACCGGCGGCCTGGGGCGCCTTGGTGCCTTTTTTAATTGTCCACGCCCGGCATTCGTCGCTGCCCGCGGTGAGGAAGGAGATCAGACCCAGCAGAGTGTAGCTGGCCTTGATGAGCTTGTGCAGACCGCTTTCGGCGACGCCCAGCTCCTCCATGAACATGGCTTTTTCCTCGGGGTCGTCCAGCTCGGCGATATCCGCCTCCAGCTTGGCGCAGATGGGAATGACCTGGCTGCCCTCGCTGTCCGCCAGAGCCTTGACTGCCATATAATGGCGGCTGCTTTCCGGCTCGTTGACCTCGTTTTCCGACATATTGGCAACATAAATGGTCTTTTTCAGCGTCAGCAGGTCGGAGGTGGCGATCAGCACCCGATCCTCATCGGAGACGTCGAAGGTTCGGGCGAGCCTGCCCTTGTTCAGATGCTCCAGCAGCTCGGTGAAAACCTCCACCTCGTGGGCAAATTTCTTGTCGCCGCCCTTCATGGCCTTCTGCGCCTTGTCGATGCGGCGCTCCACCATTTCGATGTCCGACATGACCAGCTCCAGATTGATGATGTCGATGTCCCGCAGCGGGTCGGTGGAGCCTTCCACGTGGTTGATGTTGCTGTCCTCAAAGCAGCGAACCACATGGACGATGGCGTCGGTGGTGCGGATGTTGCTGAGGAACTTGTTGCCCAGCCCCTCGCCCTTGGAGGCACCCTTGACCAGACCGGCGATGTCCACGAATTCGATCACGGCGGGGGTTGTTTTCTTGGGCTTATGGAGCTGGGAAAGCCAATCCAGCCGCTCGTCCGGCACGGACACGACGCCCACATTGGGGTCGATGGTGCAGAACGCATAGTTATCCGCAGGGACGCCCGCGTTGGTGATCGCATTGAACAGAGTGGACTTGCCCACATTGGGAAGTCCCACAATACCTAATTTCATTTGTACTCATTCTCCTTCGATTTTCCTTGATTTTCAAGGGGTTTCAGCGTTTGGCGTCTTGGCTGTTACACCATTTTTACACCATTTCCGCATTTGGCTTTATTGGATTTTATCAGACTACACCATTTTGCTGAAATTGCTTGATGGCATAATCCAGCGATTCGGCAGTCACATGAACATACCGATCCATTGTTGTTTTGATGCTGGCATGACCCAGCAGTTTTTGCAGCACCTTCGGCTGTATCCCGCTTTCGATTGCTCTTGTAGCATAGGTGTGGCGCAGGGCGTGCATACAAAAGTGTTTGATCCCCGCTTCGTCGCAGAGTTTATATAAGTGGGTATCATAGGAACTGTTCTTCGCTGGCTCTCCTGTTCGCCAGTTGATAAAAACAAAATCACGCATGACAAGCCGAGAAGAAACGCCTGTACGTCTGTCTATGTACTCAAGCGTTTTGTCCAGCGTCGGTGACTCCTTTTGCTCCGGGCGGCTGTCCCAAATACCTTTGAGGATTTCATAAGCCCGATCCGTCAACGGTATTGTGCGGTAGCTGTGCTGTGTTTTCGGAGGACCCGCACGCCAATACTGTTCACCGTGTCGAAACTCCAATGTTTTGTTGACCGTGAGCGTGCGCTTTTCAAAGTCAATCGCGTCCTACGTCAGTCCGATCATCTCGCCGGTACGCAAACCGGTTTCAAGGATCAGCGCGTATTGGTTGTAGTTGCGGGAGCGTTTCGCTGTTTCAAGAAACACGCGCTGCTCGTCACGGGTGAGGAACTTAATATCGTCTGTCGCACGAACCGGCTTTGTAAACCGCACACCGTCCATTGGGTGCTTGGCAATCAGGTCATGCATCTTCGCAGCCTTGAACATTGTTCCCATTGTGATATAGGCTTGACGGATGGTGGAACCCGCATAGTCAGCATCCATCTGAATGAACACCTTTTTGCAGTGCATCGGCTTGACGTTGGCAATCATCATTTTGCCCATAACAGGCTGAATATTGTGGACATACCGCTCCCGATAATTGCGGAGCGTATTAGGGGCTAAATCACCCACAATATTCTCAATCCAGAAATCAAACCATTGATCCACCGTCGTATCGGTGGCTACGAAAACATCCTCGTGCGCATCGGCGTATTTTGATTCTTCAATCCAGTTGCGAGCTTCGGGGAGCGTCGGAAGATACTTCTCATGCCGCTTTCCTGTTTTATCTACGAACCGTGCGTAATATAAACCGTCCTTTCTCTGGCAGATACCCTTACCACATTCTTTGCCTTTTAGATTCTTACCCATAGATTGTATCCTTTCCGCGCTTGCGAAAAAGGACACACTACTACAAATAAATTATAGCATATAACGTCCTTTTTCTCAAGCCGTTGCGTGAAAAAACTCTCCGCCTATTTGTAAATTTTTCGGAGGCCGATTGTAAAATGAAGTTGGACACCTGACAAAAAGGAATCCACAGTGACTTCCCGTATGGTAGAATGAAGTATCCAAACACCATTCACCGGAGGAAATCACTATGGATCACACCCGGTATACCACAAATAAAGCAGATCGCAAGCCCGGAAAACATCTGACCAGGGAAGATCGGGGCGCAATTGAGGAAATGAAGAAGCTGGGGCAGTCTAATCGGGCCATTGCCAGATATTTGAACTGTTCCCCCACCACCGTTTCGAACGAATTGAAGCGCGGCACGCGGCCCAAAACCGGCCAGAGCAGCCGTACCCCCGGCTACTGCGCAAAACGCGGAATGCTTGTATATCAAACGCATAGAGCAAACTGCCACAAGCCACACAGCCTTCGTAAAGGCAGCACTTTTGCTCAATGGGTCGTAAACCAGGTGCGCCAGGAGAAATGGTCGTTGGATGCCTGTGTGGGCTACGCACGCAAGCATAAGCTGTTTCTGCCTACGGAAATGGTCTGCACCAAGACTCTGTACAATGAAGTATGGGCAGGCAATCTGGTGCTGGAGCCGCTGGAGCTTCCAGAGGCTTTGAAACGAAAAAAGTGTTGCAAAAGTACTGGTAATCGCAAAAAAGCATACGGAACATCCATAGATGAGCGGCCCCAAATTGCATCGTCCAGGCTGGAGGTTGGTCACTGGGAAGGTGATACAGTGGTTGGAAAACGCAATGGCAGGGAGGCAGTTATTCTGACTTTGCTGGAAAAGAAAACACAGCACTACCTCGCGATCCGCATTCCCGGAAAGACCAGCGACGCGGTCAATGCGGCGATGCAAAAGCTCCGTGAGGACTTCGGAGAGTCGTTCTTCAGCCAGATATTCAAGACAATTACCGTGGACAACGGGCCGGAGTTTGCGGATTTTGCCAAAACAGAACAGTTCGGGACGAAGGTTTACTTTGCCCACCCTTACACATCCTGGGAACGGGCGCAGAACGAGCGGGAAAACGGTATGCTCCGTCGATATGTCCCCAAAGGAGTCTCCATTGAGAACTTCTCAGATGAGGAGATTCTCTGGGCCGCAGATGCGCTCAACTGTCTACCCCGCAGGAATCTGGGATACTGCACGCCGGAGGAACTGTTTGAGGCTTTTCTGGATATCGTCTACGCAGCCTGAGCGGCTGCGAAAGCCCCAATTTTGGTTGAAGCTGACGCTTCAACCAAAATCGTGGCTGATTTTAGAGCCTCTTTCTACCAGAGGGTGTCCAATTTGAACTTGCAATTTGCGGTGGAAAATAAATATCAACAAAATGATGATTTTGACTTGCGCTCACCAAGAATAACTGCTATATTACATATAGCAAAGCAATAAAAGAGGTATTTAAATGGCTAATCTAAAAGAAATTGCAGCCAAAACAGGCTTTTCTCTTTCCACAGTTTCACTGGTGCTGCGTGGAGAAGGGTCTAACCGCAGTATCCCTATGGAGACTCAAAACCTGATCTACGAAGCCGCTAAGGAGCTTAACTATCGTCCGAATTTGTCAGCCCGCAAGCTGCGGAGCAATTCGGACAGACATACTATCGCCGTGTTTTGGGCAAATGACTTTCGAGCTTCTCTCGTTTTCCGACTGATACAGGGCTTTCAGACGTACATGAATGAGACAAAGTCGGACTACGATGTGGTTATCCGTCCATATGAGCCAGGAAAGCTCTCCGATTACGCCCATCCGAATGTCATATTAAGTTATTCTGGAATTATATTTTGCAACACCTCTCAAGAGGATTTCGATTATCTCAAGAGCATCCCAATGATAACTCCCTTGGTACTGTATAACCGAAAGTCGGAGAATATTAGCTGCGTTTTTGTGGACGATGAGGCTCTGGGCAGAGCCTCCGCTGAGCGTATTCTGGCAAAGGGCATAAAAGAGTCCGTGATTGTAATGCCCCAAAAAAAGTATCAGTACGTGACGACGCGTGTTGATAGCTTCCGCTCCGTATTTGAAAACGCCGGAGGGAAGTGTACACTCTGCGAGCCGGACGACTACACATCTGTTGCCGCCTACAATGCCATTAAGAATATGGACTGGGGCAAGAAAAAAAAGGGACTGTTTTGCGTAGGCGATACGCTTTTTTTGGGTATTCTTCTCTATTTCGGTGAGGCAGGATTAAATATAAATGAACTTGCCGAAATCGTCACTATCGGCGGTGATCTTCAAATGCTCCCCGCTTTTCCAGTGCGTGCTTCCATGATAAAGATTCCCCTTGAGGAGATGGGCTATAACTGTCTCAGTCTTCTTGAAAAGGAAATAGTGGACTCCACATGCCCCAAAACACAAATTAGTCTCCCCTTTGACTTCATTGACGTATAATTCACAGTGAACCGCTCCTGGTTATACTGGTATTCAATAAAAATGGTTCATCCGAAGTATTGAACATTTTTATATGAGATAGTGTGAGACGAATTCCTGGTATTTTCTATTTCGAAAATACCCAAAATGACAGCGCCGTAAGGCAAAAAATCGAAGCTTCCCATTTATGAAGGAGGCTTCGATTTTTATTACACTCACACTTTTATTGCTCTGTGGATCCACTTGCCGCTCTTGAGGCGGAAGCAGAGTTTAGTTTACTCGTCTTGACTTTTTCCATTTTCTACACTGTACAGCTCCTTTGAAATCATAAAACGTCGTACTAAGGAACCTCTGATTCAATCGGCAAGAGTCGATGACGAGAGATTTTTCCCCAGTCGAAAGTGTTAAAAGCGGAGGAATACTGTATGTATTTCCCGCTTTTAACACTGCACGAATGGGGCAAAAGGATCTTTTTGTAAGCCGCAGCCGAATTATTCAGAGGATCCTTAGATTATCTTTTTACCATATCTACCATAGTTGCCACGCCCATGCCGCCGCCCACACAGAGGGTTGCGATTCCCTTTCCACCGCCGTGAGCAGAAAGAGCGTGAATAAGCGTTACCAGAATACGGGCACCGCTGGCACCTACCGGATGCCCCAGAGCGATAGCGCCGCCGTTAACATTGAGCTTTTTAAGGTTCTCGGCGCTGTCCCAGCCACCAATGGAGGCAGAGACGATGGACTGGGCGGCAAATGCCTCGTTGGCCTCAATAAGCGTCATATCGTCAGCGGTAAGTCCGGTTTTCTTAAAGAGTGCCTTGGCAGCGTAACCTGCGCCCAGACCCATGGTAGCCGGGTCTACACCCACGCTACAACCGGCAACGTACTCTGCCAGAGGTGTGATGCCAAGCTCCTGAGCTTTTTCCTCACTCATGAGAACAAGTGCAGCAGCGCCGTCGTTGATGCCTGAGGCGTTAGCCGCAGTCACGGTGCCGTCCGGCTTAAAGGCAGGACGCAGACCGGAAATACTCTCAACGGTGACGTTAGCACGTGGACCCTCGTCATGATCCACAGTTACGGTACCTTTGCGGGTACTGTACGTCACCGGAACAATTTCCGCCGTAAAAGCGCCATTTTCTAAAGCCTCCTGACATTTATGCTGACTCTCAGCGGCGAAGTGATCTTGCTGGAGACGGGTGATGCCGTATTTTTCAGCCACATTTTCGGCGGTGATACCCATGTGATAGTCGTTAAAGGCGTCCCACAGGGCATCGTTCACCATGCTGTCAACCAGTTCACCGTTATTCATGCGGTAACCGAAACGTGCGTTTTTCAAAACGTAGGGAGCCTGAGACATGTTCTCTGTCCCGCCGGCTACGATCACATCCGCCTCACCGGCTGCAATGAGAGCGGCTGCCAGATTCACGCATTTAAGCCCGGACCCGCACACGTTGTTCACCGTGAATGCAGGAACTCTCTGAGGGATATCCGCATCAAGAGAGCATTGTCTTGCAATGTTCTGTCCAAGTCCCGCCTGAAGCACGCAGCCGAATATAACCTCGTCCACTATCTCCGGGGACACGCCGCCACGGGACAGGGACTCACGTATTACCAGACTGCCCAGATTTCGAGCTGGGACAGTAGAGAGAGCACCGCCCATTTTTCCGACCGGGGTACGAACAGCGGATACAATAACAACCTTTCTCATACTACTGCTCCCTTAAATAACGCCTTCCTCGGCAAACTTCTTCAGTTCTTCCTCGGTGTATCCCAACTGGGTATAGATCTCTACGTTGTGCTGACCCAGTACCGGTGCAGGGACAGATACGTCCGCCGCGGTGTCGCTGAGCTTCACCGGAGTGTTGTTGAGCTTAATCTTGCCCGCAACAGGATGATCTATCTCCACGAACATATGCCTTGCTCCTGCGATGTGAGGATCCTCCGAGATCTGCTTTAGATCCATAATCGGACCGGCAGGGATGCCCTTTGCAAGGATCATGTCCACAGCGTCCTTCACGGTAATATCAGAGAGCCATTCCTCAACGTACACCTTGAACACCTTGTTGTTTTCAACTCTGAGCGGAACGGTCAAAAATCTCGGATCCTCGATAAGCTCAGGCTTATGCAGGAGTTCATTACAAAGTACCGTAAAGAGTCTCTGGTTGCCGCAGCCAATGACCAGATAGCCATCCTTCGCCTTATATGAGTCGTAAGGCGCAATAGCGTCGTAGTAGTTGCCGTGTCTCGTAGGCAGCTTACCGGAGATAAAGAAGCGCTGCCAAGCCTGCTCAAGGCTTGCGACCACAGAGTCCACAAGAGAGATGTCGATGTATTGTCCCTCGCCGGTGATGGTTCTGGCATGGAGTGCGAGAAGCACGCCGATTGTCAGGTTCATGCCGCCCAGTACGTCGCCGATGGCGTTGCCGGATCTTGTTGGAGGATCTCCCTCCTGTCCCGTAACGCTCATCATACCGCCCATTGCCTGGGAGATAATATCATAGCCCGGTCTGTTGCTGTAAGGACCGTTGCTGCCAAAACCTGTGATGGCTCCGTAAATCAGCCTCGGGTTAATCTTCTTAAGCTCCTCATATCCAAGTCCCAGACGATTCATAACGCCAGGACGATAATTCTCAATGAGCACGTCGGCTTTTGCCACGAGGTTTCTAAAAATCTCCTTGCCTTGCTCGGTCTTCAGATTCAGCGTAACACCCTGCTTGCCACGGTTAAGGTTTCCAAAATAGAGACTTTCCCCGTTCTGATAAGGGCCGTAGAATCTTCCGTCCTCACCCTTACCGGGTACCTCAACTTTTATGACCTTTGCGCCGAAGTCGGCAAGAATGCTTCCGCAGTAGGGACCTGCAAGCACCTTTGTGAGGTCAAGGACTGTTATATTCTCAAGCGCTTTATGTCCCATCATTTTTGATTCTCCAAGTCCAGCTCACATTCTATACGCATACGCATAAATGCGGAGCCCATGGATTTACCAAGAGTATCAAGTCTGAGGGAGTGAGTTGCGCCGCCGCCCAGAGCGTGCTTCATCACGAAGTTGAAGCCGTTGAGGGATGCCACTTCGTAACGGGTAATCTCACCCTTTACCATATCGCCGAAGTGCTCACGAACCTTTTCAGGAGTGACCTCACGCTTGATAATCTCAAAATATTCAGGCTTTCTTGCAAAAACGCACACATTGCTTGTGTCACCCTTATCTCCGGAGCGACCGTGTGCGATCTGATTCAGATAAATTTCCGCCATTTTCAGCCCTCCTTCGTTAAATGGTGATGATTTTAGTGGTAAGCTTAACGGCATCTCTCGGGATGAGTGTTGGCCAGAGACCGACGACTTCCTGAACTCTTGCACGACCGCCAAAGAAGCTTGCACCTGGAGGGCCGTTCAGTTGGAGAGGCGCAACCTCTGGGATGATCTTCAGAGCCTCTTCCTTGGTCTGGGTCAGGATGGAGATACGAAGAACGACCTCGTTCTGATCCTTGATGTGCTCAGGTGACATATTAGCTACGCCAAGATGCAGGGAGTTGAGGCCAATGTAGTCGATCTGGACAGCGTCTGCCTTGAGCCCACGGCGCTTCATCTTCTTCATGAGGATGTCAGCAGCATACTGTGCCTTTTCATAGGCATCAGGCCATGCATAGCTCAGCATGGTGGTTACCTTATAGCCAGCATGATAGCCGATGGAGAGCTTCAGCTTCTCAGGACGCTCCTTGCCACGCACGTTGCCCACGCTTACTCTGTTCTCACCCACATTGGTGAGGGTTGCATGAGAGATATCCACGGTTACGTCAGGGGTTATGTAGTTTGCAGGATCGTGAACCTCATAGAGGAACTGCTCTTTGCAGCTCTGCTCGCAGATAATACCGCCGCAGTCAGGAGCCTTGGTGATAACGAAATCGTTATCAGAGACCTCAGCGATCGGGAATCCCAGCTCATCCATGCGTGGAACACTACGCCAATCATAGTCGTAGTTTCCACCGGCACCCTGACCGCCGCACTCAAGCAGATGACCTGCCATAATGCCACGGGCCAGGTTGTCCCAGTCATTTGACGCCCAACCCATCTTGTGCATAATAGGAGCCAGGAACAGAGCGGAGTCAGTGGAACGACCGGTGATAACCACATTGGCGCCTGCTTCAAGTGCTTCAACAGTCGGCTCGTGACCGAAGTAGACGTTAGCATTGACGATCTTGTCCTTGATGTCCTTGAAGTCACCTACACCGTCCATGTTCTCAAAGGTTACGCCCCGAGCATAGAGCTCATCAATCTTATCAGTCAGGTCGTCGCCCAGAACACAGCCAACCTTCAAGCCGTTAAGACCGTGCTTGCGAGCTACGTCGACTACAGCATCGGCACACTTTTCGATGTTCATGCCGCCTGCATTGGTAAGAATACCGATGTTCTTTCTCCATGCATCCTCTGCACAGGCGTCATAAAGTCCAATGAAATCTCTTGCGTATCCTGCCTCAGGATTCTTCATTTTCTGTCGGGCAAGGATGGACATGGTAAGCTCTGCCAGATAATCGCAGGCAATATAGTCCAGATCCGCAGTCTTAGCCATATGAATAGCTGCGTCAGGACTGTCGCCCCAGAAGCCCTGTCCTCCCCCAATTTTAACGATGGACACAGATTCTCACTCCTTTTTTGGGTTTGAAGTGAAACGTTTTAGTAGAACGTTCCGCTCGACTTGAGTACATTATAAAACAGCGCTTCAGCGTTGTCAATACTATATTTTAGAAAATATGAAATTATCCTGACATCTCTTATTTTTACCATAAGCTAAAAATCGTCCGTTTCCGTCCGCAACAGAAAGATTTTTGCTTGTTGGGAATATCCCAAGCCCTTAAAAATTGGGGAAAATTTGCTTTTTGAAAATCATTTATGTTTCTCATTATGTTTAAACTGTATCAGGATTTGTTTTTGTCAACCCGCAATACTTTGTAAAAAGATTATGCTTTGTTGTTGCTCTACATCGAAGGGCGATATATAACAATTCTATAACAGTAAAAAGGAGTGTTATCTTATGGAACAAAACTGGTTTCCCACTGGGACTCCTGAATCCCAGGGTAAGGTCGAGTGCATGGGAGGCAGGCCATCAGTTAGGGCTAAAAATAGCCGTTGACCTGTTCTTTGTAGGAAGAACGGACAAGGTTGAGACGATGGCGGGTCCTCGCAAAATTTGACTTTTATGTTTGAATCACTATAAAGGTAAGCTGCCGCCCATCTTGAGCGGCAGCTTGCTTTTTATAGAATCTGCTATCCCTGATACCTTATTCTTTCTACCAGCGTTTCCCTTTTCAGATTACTGCTTAAAACACAGGAAAGCACAATTTGTAGAATACCAACCAGAAGAATCATAACAAGAATCGGGATAAGAGGAACGTGATAAACGTTCATTCCAAAAATCCCATTATGCTTCGCATAGGAAAACAGTGCATAGCCAAGGGGCAGACCGGCAGCAAGTGCGACGCAGATGGTGCCAACCGTAAAAATCAAGCCCTGTATTTGTAAGCTCAGATTCAACTGCTTATTGGTCATGCCTACCGCTTGCAGCACACCGTATTCCTGCTTCTTCGTGGTGATATTGATGA